>Ga0315279_10000036_pt1 | contig 296509 bp, 332 predicted proteins | sample YL17G06_20_MG_FD_203694 | JGI IMG/M metagenome (GOLD analysis project Ga0315279, IMG submission 203694) | Sediment microbial communities from Yellowstone Lake, YNP, Wyoming, USA - YL17G06_20 | ecosystem: Environmental > Aquatic > Freshwater > Lake > Sediment | place: USA: Wyoming | collected...
TTGCTCTGTCCACCTGGAGAATTCTCGCTGCCTCTCTGATGGTGTACAGCTTCTCCAACACTCAGACACAACAATCAACCATATTGCACAGCATTATTTAATGTTTTCCATTAACAGTCAAAACCCCACAAGCACCGGCATCTTCCCCACCTCGTTCGAGTCCTGATAGATGGGCGACAGAGACATGTCGGTCGTCTTTATGTCCTTCTCAGCTATTCCTGCGTTCATGAACGCTGTGACGACGCTGGACATTGCTTTGTTGTTCAGTTCTTCAGCTTGAGCTGCAGTGTTGGCCCGCGTTGAAACTGATACTGTGAACCAGCCAATGTCAGGCGCCATGTATACGGTTCCCGTACCGCTGACTGAAATTGTTGTACAGCAGGATGCCTGTTATGGCAGCGATTGCTATTACAACTATGAGAACGACGCCTCGGATTACCTTGTTTCCAATCGCTTGAGCTTCACTCATTCCTTTTCACTGCTTTCAGTCTAGGCTGGGGCAAATATAAGCCTATAATTTAGAACGCTCAGCCACGGACCGGTCGTGCATGTCTGCGGTGTCAGCAATGTTCCTAGCGATTCGGTTCAGCGCCTGGAATCGCACGTACGGTGAAACCCCATTGTCGATTAGCCTTTGTGTCTGTTCGGCGTTGCGGATCGCTTTTCGGATATCATTGTCATTGCAGAGAAGCTGTGCTCCTGTTTCTGGCGCCCTCTTGCTCTCCTTGACTTCCTCGACCGTTTCCTCGATCACTCTTGAAACTTCTTCTCCTGTCGATAGGGTGTAGTTTAGGTTGGGCCACTTTCCCAAGTATACTCCACTACAGTCATAGACGGGCGTGTCCACAGGCAGGTCTTTTCGTATTCCACGAAACACGTTCCTCTCGAAAAGAACAAACTCGCCCTTCTGAGCAAAACACTCAAAGGCACAAGTTTCCGGGTACTGAAAACCATCCAACAGTATTGTATCTCCTACCTTGTGCGCGGCCATTGTGCAGCCGAAACTCTTCAGCTGCACACTTCTGTTCCCATCCACGAACGTGTCGTACAGACTCATCCCGAGCACCACATTTACCTGTGCGAACAGCCCCTATAAAAGTTGCGGTCGGGTGTGAAATCTTAGAGCGGCAGGCCCGCTTTAGATGACTTACGGTAGGGCCCCCGGGTACGCTTCCTAGCCTTCTTACGACGGAACATGTCCTGAACCAAAGCATCCTCTTCCACCTCGCTCAAGAGTTAACCCTCTCCACATTCAGGCATAACCCTTATCTACAAGAAAAGCATTACGGTTACTTCAAGAGGGCATTGAATAACATGGCGACGAGACCGCGAGTAGGTTCTTTGGTGCTACTTTCATGCAAGGTGAAGCAGGGAATGCGCGCTGATGAGCGCTTCGTTAGAATTGAAAGAAAAGCCGATGAACCGATAGTAGGCTTCATTGACAAAAAGTGGATCGTTGAAAAGAACGGTGCACAATTCATCGTTGGCAGCGTGTTCGAGTGGATCACCAATGACCAATTGCGAGTGTTCATGCAGGGCGAACTTTCCACCAACAACATCCCTCTCTTCTTAAGAACTGACGTGATTGAAACCGATCTGCAATCTCTGAAGCAAGCAAGTTAACTTCTGGCACTAGTCCCATCAACCCGTAGCAAGCACACTGCACGGGTAAACGTAACCTTTATCTGTAACCAAACCTTCACTGCTAACACCTTTAGAAGGTTGGCATGATGCTAACTGCAATGGTCGCATTAGCGGCGTCTTCTCTCTTCAGCGGTCAGCATGCACATCATGCACATCATGCACATCAGGCCGCCCAGTAGTTACTGGCAGCATGAGTTTTGAGTAATACATCCCGCCCTTGACCGGGGCTAGGCTGTTCCTCGCTCCAAAACGATACAGACACAAAAACCTATGGCCCAGTTGGTGTAGTGGTACGCATATCTGACTGTGAATCAGAAGGTGAGGGTTCAATTCCCTCATTGGGCCCTCAGATGGGCTCGTAGTGTAGTGGTAGCATCCTGAGTTTGCAACTCAGGGGGCCCGGTTCGAATCCGAGCGAGTCCACCAATCAATTCGTCCAGGCGTTCATCATTTTTTGTTGGAGCCGGGACGCGTAGTTGGCTCCAAACTCTTTGAATGTCTTGAGAATTAGGAGGTCCTCTATGTTCCTCATTTCACACTTTATGCGGGCTACGACGTCGGCTCCGCAACACGCAACACAGAAACCTTCGTGCGCATCGATGTCCGCTGGAACTAGCTCCTCTAGTTTAGGATGACCCTTGCACAGGTCAATGAGCGATCTAACACCTCTGAGCGCCACGTATATGTCTGAGGGCACGGCCATACCGCGCTTCTTTAGTTCTGCAACTGCGTCGCTTAGGGTGTTCCAAGTTTTCTCGAGCTTCTCACACTCTGACTTTGCCTGAACAGTCGCTTGAGCCAAACGCAACCCTTGTCCTCACCGCTTTTAATCCTCCGCTACGTATAAAGGAAGCGATCCTCGGCAAGGCATTAAATAGCCCCACCGAAGTGTCTTAGAATAGACCTGAAACAAGGAAGCATGCAACAAGCCATGGATGCCCTAAGCCCTAACGATAAGTACACGCTAAATATCGTGCCCGTTGAGGAAGCGATCCCTGCATCGAAGGAAGCCCTTGCCATCGTCAAAGGCATGATAAAGGGTAAAGCGCTCACTAGAATGAAAAGGGATACCGTTAACTGTCCCATCAAAAATCAGCAGGTTTCTTTCATAGAGTGCTTTGCCTGTCCCAACTTCAACCGCAGGGTCATCGGCAAGGTTGGCTGCGCTGGCCTCCCCCTAGACAGAAACACTTAAGAGTAGCCTCCAACGCCATACAGTTCGGATTCCTGTTCAATGAAGAGCCCTAAAGGAACCATGGGAAATGAGGAAAACAGAAAATGTGGAGAACTTCGAAGTCACGTGCAAAAACTGCAATGCCCCCCTCAAACCACAATATTATGACCCGAATGAGACTCTTACAAAAAGACTGGTCTGCCCAAAATGTCACACCCAAGTGAGAATAATCATTGGCGGATAAAAGAAGGGATGAGCAACGCGGATAGGGTTTGAAGGCTAGAAGATGTGAAAGAATGGAGAATACAACCCAATTTCAATTAAGGCGGCGTATGGGAGAGGTGTCGTAAAGGGTCATGAGAATTGGCTTCGATCTTGACGGCGTTTTATGCGATATTGATCAGCTTCACCTGCATCTGATCAAAGGCAACGTTACCCTGGAGAAGGTGTACTATTACACGAGAAGACAGATCGTGGATCCGTACCTATGGCTGCACAGTGATGATGAGGGTGTGATAATCACTTCGCGCCCGTACGGCCTAAAGGGCATAACTGAAGACTGGATGCGCTCTCACGGTGTTCGACTGCTGCTCCTTCAAGAGGAACCATGCCCAGCACTACCTCCTGATTGGGAGGGTATCGCAAAGTGGAAGGCGAACATAATCAACCGGGAAAAGATTGACCTCTACGTTGATGATAACCCAGAACTGGTGGCACGTCTCAGGAAGCTCTGCAAGAACGCAGTGATCCTGCAGTACGGTGCCCGGAGCAAAGAGATCGAAGTAGTAATAGCTGAGAACGGTGAAACGAACACCCCGAAAGCCTCGAAGACCAATGGCGAGGCCACTAAGAAGAGTTGAACAGGCCTTGAACGAAGAGAACGAGAAGAGAATAAAGGAACACTTCCCGTTCATGCGAAACATTCCCTTCTCACCAACGCTTGGGGTTAGAGACGGCTGGTTCAACACAGTATGGCACATGTGCGAGAAGATAGAGACAACGCTGAAAAGCTCACCGCCAGGAACAGCATTTGAAGTTCTCCAGCTGAAAGAAAAATTCGGATTGATGCGCTGCTACATTAGCACAACAAACCCCAAACTGAACAGCATCATTGACGATGCTGAGCATGAGAGCGAGAGAACCTGCGAGGTATGCGGAGAGCCCGGAAAGCTGCGACCCAACCTGTCATGGATACAAACGCTGTGCGACAAACACTACGATGAAGCGAGCGGCGGAAAAGACGAAAACACAACCCCCCTGAAGAGAGACATTGGTTGGGTAAGCCTGCGACCGGCATAACCCTCCCTGTTCGTGACGAGGAGAGCGCTATTGCAACCCCAAAAGACGGTAACTCATCACATTGATGGAAACCCAAAAAACAACACTCCAAAGAACTTGATTGCACTTCCGCCGAGTGTTCATTCGAAACTGTGCCAAATTGCGGTTTGGTGTGAGAATATCAAGAAACCGTCACTGTTCTTCATTGGGAAGGCCGGCTCAGGCAAAACTGCCCTCGCGAACCACGCCGTCACTGCTCACGGTTACGTGAGAGCCGCCTTCGGCGACGGGATCAAACAGATAGCGATTGAAGAGTTTGGAATGAACCCTCACCGAAAACGAAGGCACCTACTTCAAACTATAGGCCGCGTGGGAAGAGCACTCGACGAGTTCATCTGGATCAGACGACTGCTAAGCACTATCTCAAAGGCTGAAGGGCCAGTCGTCATAGATGACTGTCGCCTCCTGAATGAGTTCTTAGTTCTGAAACTCCTAGGAATGCGTGGCATCTACTTGGAATGTCCTGCAAACCGTAGAAGAACAAGAGCAAGGGACTTCCCTAGGGCCGACGCAGAAAAGGACGTTACGGAAATGGAACTCGAATCGCTGAAAAAACACAGCGACTTCGTGCTAGACACATCCAAACCATTACAGACAAGCCTCTCAGAAATGGATGAGATCATACGACACCTAATGCTACAAACCAACTTTTGACCTCTAGACCCTTTTTATTGTAACCCGAACGATCCCTCCAAGGAGGATCCTCCATCATTGATGGAAATCATCGGCGATGACGAAAACGCAAGGAAACACATAGAAACCTTCATGGAAATGCTACCTAGATGTGATGTCAAGGGCATCGAAGCAGTCACCATGATCGAACGCTGCGGAGACCAAGCACCGCTTGGAAGGTATTACCCTGCCGGACAGGTCGGGCTCATCGCCATCTTCATGAAATGGTTCAAAGATCTGGAAAGGACAGGCACCCGCGTCCTTCTGGGGCGCACTCTGTTTCATGAAGTGGGACACCATAACGCAATAAGAGTCGTGCACATTGAAGACCTCCAGCTCGGAGAGGCATACGCACAAGGCTTCGAGACCGCAAAATTTTCACAACTCAGACTGGATATACCTCCTGACGAAACAGCAACAAAGCTCATAATCGACTGAAACTCTTCTTCCAGTCTGTTTGCTTCCGGGATCAAACTCGAAAAAAATTTTTGCGAAAAAAGAGGGGAGGACGCTCATTATTTAGAGGAGCGCGAGTCATGTGCGGGCTTGTTGCAGGGCCTAGAAGCTGACACACCGAATCGAGAACAGAATGTCTGATCCCGAGACAGGGTGAAGAACTGAGCTGTAGGAGCCACCGACATCGAAGAGGTCAGTAACTTTGTGGCTAGCTGATCCATCAAAGGTGCCGGTTATCGACAACTGGCCTCCGGAGGGTACCACCATGAAGTAGTTCCCAGTCGTTCCACCAATCCCAACACCGACGGAGCCTGAGTACGCTAGGTTTGTGGCGGTAGCTGTACTACTCGCGTCAGTGACGGAACTGGCACCAAAGGTGATGGTATAGCTTGCACCTGCCTTGTCCGTGATCGTGATCGATGATATCTGGACCGCGCCAGCACCACTATTGACCACGCTCAGGTAGACGATTCCCGTGTTGTTCTTGTACTCTGCCTTGATGACAGAAGCCTGTGTCTGCAATGTTGGAGTACTCGAGGCACCTCCGATGATGCCACTGGAAATTGCATAAGCGGCAACGGCCAGAATGACTCCAACCACGATGAGCAGTACCGTGATAACCACTGTGCTAAGTCCGCGTTTGGTTGTTCGTTTCATGCATTTTCACTGTAGGTATACTCCCCCCACCATATTAAAGACAGAAAAGCAGGAACATTCACTGCAAAAGGCTTGGTTGAGTCAACTCCACTATACTTTGGCATAGTATTTAGACTGCCTAAAAATTCGTGCTCGCTGGCACGTGTATGGGCGAAGGCAAGAGTTAAAAAGGAAGAACGAACAAGGAATGATTGGTGATGGGTGGGTTGAGGAGCCAGCCGTTCCTTGTTACCCGAAATCGGCTACACGCGGGAACCCGTTAACTCGATAGAGCAGTGCAATGTTTAACTCACAGGTTTCAGTTGCGGACAATGAGACCTTGCCCCATCGGGCCGGTGGAGCATGAATCCTCTCTGAAGAGGACGGGTTACTTGCTTGTGGCCAAATCCGGCGAGGCTCGGAAGAGAACAGTCGTAAGGTCGACATGTTGGCGCTGGCGGGACCACAGGGTGCAGAAAGCAACTGGAAGACCGTGAGAGAAACTTACACTCATCCCTCGAGGACGCCATCACCACTAACGACAAAACTTAAATAGCCTTCAGGACTATTGAGAAAGCAGAAAGAAACCCCTAATCATCATGAAACGGACAGAGGATGAAAGTAACGAATGAGCCCTACGGACAGAGCGTCTAAACTTGCAACCCAACTCAGAAAAGAGGAACTTAAAACCGCTCAGTGGCTACTCAAAGACTTTCAAACCTTTCCCGCTCGCTTCGGCGGAAGAATTGAAGTCGAGATCACCGATGACGAGTTCAGCATAATCAAGGACGCCCTAGAAGGCTACGTGTGGGAGTTTATGAAGAAGCTCGGCTACACGAGAGATCAGATCGGCAGATTCATCCACGGCAGAGCATCATGGGACCAGCACATGAAGCAGATCAACGCAGAGGAAAAGAAAAAGAAAGCACGAACGAAACCTGCCCAAGCAAAAAAGAAAACCACTCAACCGAGGAAAAAGGAAGCATAGGCAAATGGAAAAACTGGATATCCCGTTTGATGACGACTCCATCTTCGACCTAACCACCCAGAACAAAGCATGGGTTGACGCATTCAAAACGAAAGCCAAGGACAACCATGTGACCCCTAAGGAGGCCTTGGATGATGTTCACAAACACGTCGACGAACACTGGAAGAATAGGACTGTCCTAACCAAGTTCGGTGTGGAAGAATGGGCACATAGCTACGACAACAAAGCGGAGCTGTGCAAGGACTGCATGTACGCATACCTACGCGCGTACCTGATGGCATTTGTCATGGATGACCTCTCGAAAGGCAAAGGCAAGAAAGAAATCCCCTGCGTGGTCACTATAGAAGAAGATGGTTTTAAAGTGATCACGAGAGAAGGAGCAAGGGCTGTGAAAGACCTGGACGAGGCGCTGGGAATGAACAAGCAGTCTAAAGATAAAAAGAAGGCCTGAACGAGAAACATGTACAGCCTGTGCAACGTTCCCCCTGAACAGATCAACAACATGATAAGAAATGCAAAGCGTGTTTCTGAGGCTATCGCGTCCACGCTAGAAGTCCTCATGACAGCAACTGACAGCAGGACCGTTGATGAACGGTTGTGGCGCCTAGCCGTTGGCGTTTCCGACAGAACAATGAACTTGGAGGACGCCCTAGCAGAGCTAAAGAGGGACGCATGGAAGAAACATGCTGTTACTTCTTCATGATCATGACGAGAAAGAGGAAGAGAAATTTTTGGTAAGGCATAGAGGAAAGGGCGACCAGAGAAAGAAACAGAACGACTTCGTGTCCAGACGAGAGTACGAACAGTGGCTGCAGGAGACGAAGAAAACTTTAAGTAACAGGGACGTTAATGATTCCCAAGAACCAAACCAGGATGAAAAGGGGCGTGCTGAAGAAGATGAAGGTAATTCTTGAACTAACGGACAATAGTGTGGAGGAACATGAAGCGGAGAACCCGTTTCACGCACACAACGTTGCGTTCTACTCATTCATCATTGGGAGGGCTGACGAGAACGGTGCGCCGTCAATGGTTCAGGTAAAACGAGCAACCATCCCCGAACTCGGCGCAGAATTCTGGCTTGACGACAAGAACGAACTGAACGTCAAACCAACAGACCCATCCTGGATCGAGTGGACAAAAGAACTCGCTGAACAGACCGCGGCCCGTGACAAAAAAGGAGGGTTGTGCCCGCACTGTCCATCATACCCCATCACCAAGGAAGAGCTTGACGAATACCAGACCCAAGGCTACTTCGACGGCATGAACGTGGGCGACCCGGTGTACGCTCAATCACTGTGCGGCTGCTACTTCAAAGACGAGCAGGGATGCAACTGCAAACGGGCTGACCTGACCCGTCGTTTAATTAATCAACAAGACGTCCTTGTCTGCGAAGAACATAGAAAAGCCATGCTGGACATGGGATACCCCGACGGGATGCTCAAACCAGCACTGAAGGAAGACTGCGAGTTCGAAGATGAAGAAAAAACATGACCGAAAACGATAAGGAAATCGCTGATACCATCAGAACCATCCAGGCCGACGTCAAGGCAAGGCTTGACGATGCCTTCAAGAATCCTCTCAAGAAGGAATGGCAGGGATCAGACCCCACGGCCGGATTCAACGATAAGGAAGTGTTCTCTGACGACAACTGGAACGATGGAAGAATAAGCCTGTTCCGAACATTCTTCGCTAGCGCATGGGGTGGCGGAGGAATCTCAAACCAGCTAGTGTTCATCGGCGACCTAGAAATCGTTCACGAATGGCATGAAGACCAGAACTATGTCTTCATCCACAACTGCCGGACAAACGATCTGTATCACATGACGTGGTATAAATCACGTGGGCGCACGGAACTAATACTTTGCAACGGGCACAAAATAACTCTTGGCGAATTCAAGGCACTCCTAGTCGAGATGCTGAAACCACAACGCTGTTTTGAAGAATGACAAATTTGCAATTTTTTTAACCAATGCCTTTTTGCGGGATGCATGATTGAAAAAACTAAGCACCGGTAGATTACCTCTCACCATGGAAGAAGCTGCCGGGCGACTTGACACTGAAGGCGGTTTTTCCGTAACAATGTTGGGGCCTTATTTGAGAACCTCTTTGTTGGGAGGTAGTAACAACGTTAAAGAATACAGTGATGAAATGAAAGAATCATTCGGATGTGGCGGAGTATTTGTGGGACATGATGAGCATGGGAATCCAAAGTGGGCTTGGTGGATAACAAGAAAACGTGATATCAGCAAATTCTTGAGTGGAGTTCTTCCATACCTCAGGGTCAAGCGTTTACAGGCTCTTTTGGTTTCAGAATGGTTGTGTACTAAACAGGAAATGCTTCCGCATCCGAACCAGAGGGCAGCTAAGGAATCAAGAGAACGAATCATCGCGGAACGTAAAGCGTTTGTGATGATGATTCATAGACTGAATAAAAATCCCAATATTGATTCATCAAGTGATTTTCCCCCTCCAAATGACACGTACACTGCTACAGCCTTTGATGGAGAAGGATACGTTGGTCTTATTTCTCAAAAAACCAATGACAACACGTTTCTTAGGCTATCTGTTTCCTTCAGCAACAAGGCACTAAAACTAATCAAAGATGTACGTTCTGTTTTCCTATCAAGATCATACCCAAGGTTCACTACATCTAAAAGTCGTTTTACTGGTGGATCAATAGATGAAGATAAGGGAGGAGTATTTTTGTGGAATATCCGTGATGAACATGCATCCAGTTTCCTCAGAAGCATATACCCGTTCCTGCGCAACAAAGACCTGCAGGCCTGGATTGGAATATGCTACCAAGAACACGTCAAAAGGTATACCCAAATCAACATAGGCCATTCGCTTGACAAAAAAGAAAGAGAATTACGATACGAAACACAGGCGTTTCTGAAATATCTGCACTTCCTTGATAAAGCGAAGAGTCGTGCATCTGCTACTGATTATAGGCGAGCAAGTAAAAAGGCAGCGACGTTGGTTTCAAAAATGCAACTTCCGCCCGGCTCAATTCCACTTCCTCCTTCTGCTGGTCGTTACACAGTTACAGGCAATACTGTCCAGCAGATGCGCCCCTGGTCAAAAAATCACACTGCTCGCGTTTAGAAAACTGCTCGAAGAGATGCTTCAAGAACCCCGAACAGAACCCTCAGTTTAAGCTCTCTCAACCCGTAAAAAAACAAACCTTATAGCTTGGATCAGCACAGGTTGTGGAGCGTAGGTGGAATGGGAAGCCTGCGCAGGCAGTTATTATGAGCGCACGTGTGTTTCTGGTCACTCGCCCATCATTGTACCGAAACTATCCACACCACATCATGTACGGCCTTGACTACATAAAACATGTCCCCGCGTTCGTGAAAACCTTAGTTACCGAGAAAGCATCACCTGAGGTGCTGCCTACAGTTCTCAGAAACGCTGAGGATGCTTTATGGAGAAGAGGCGTGCACCCAACACTGATTAGACCAAGCGAGATTCAACACATCAATGGTGACGTGCTGGTGATTCTGGATTGGCTGCCCTTGGGCCGCGCATGGATTGATAGAACATTTGTAAAGTGTGGAGAGCTGGTGCAGCAGGAATTCGGGCGCCTCCTCAGGGATGCCAAGGCCGCGAAGAAACAACACAGGATAAGCCACCTAGTTTTGTTTGGAATAACGTTCTCTCAAGAGCGCGCTCTAGTCGATGAACACGTCTTCGATAATTTTGACATGGTCTACTGTGCGGGGGGCCCAACACTCGGGTTTGCCGATGCGATCGTTAGAATGCTTGAGAAACAGCTACTACCACGCTCGCGCTTCATTTGTCCGAACGGTGACAGCATCGGCATGTATACTATGCATGGACCCTCAATCGATGGGTACGTTTCCATCGGCATCGGGTGCTGGAGGGCCTGCAGTTTCTGCTCATCCGGTGGAGGTTTCGGGGGAATAACCTCAAGACCGATTAGTGAGATAGCTGACGAGGCAAGCCTACACGCCAGACATGGAAAGACACGTGTGGTGTTAAAATCTCCAGACATGTTCAATTATGAACGGACGGGCGGCCCGATCAACAGGAGAGCCCTGTACAGCATGTTCGATGCACTGGATAATGTTCAGGGGCTGCGACACTATGCTCCCCAATTCATGAGCGCGGTCGACATTGCCATGAACCCTGACGTGCTCTGCAGAATGACTGCAAGGCAGGGACTGTACGACTGGCAGATGCTCTCTGCGGTCGGGCTTGAAACGGGGTCTGTTAGGATCATTAAGAAATACATGAAAGCCAAAACGGGAACACTAAGGGCGGAGGACTGGCCTGACATAGTCAAGCGGTGCCTGCAGATCACATCATCCATCGAACTGCCGATGGTGTGCTACTGGATATACGGCTTCCCCGACGAAACCTCGGAGGACCACCTTGAAACAGTCAAACTGATGCAGTCAATAAGAGACCTGCCAAGCATCTTCACGCTGTCTGCCTATCAGACGAAAAACAACCAAAGACCGGTGATGCTCCCACCGGAACTGCACGAAGCAGAAATTGCTCACAACGCCCACTGGGTTCCCAAACTTGCCCCAAAGATGATCCGGCTGAGACACATGCCCGCTCGGGTGAGCAGAGCATTGTTGAAATTTGGGAGTACCCTATACCTGTGACCGCAAAGAACTAATGGTTCGAATCAAATCCCATTTGTTCCAGTGCTCGCAAGACCTGTATGTTAACCTTTTCGGGCGAGGCAGCACCGTTGAGGACGATGAACTGACCGAACGGATAGTATCGTGGTAGGTTCAGGTAGTTCTGCCTGACCCTTTCCATGAACTCTCTCTGCTCGTACTTGTCGGACTTCTCGTCGGAATAGTTGATCCTGTCAAAGAGAGGATCAATAGGCGCATCCAGCACTATTGTGTGGTCCTGTTTCAGGATGTTACGTTCAAACTCAAGCATTCTTTGAGGGTTTATTTCGTTTGCTACCTGGTAGGCCATGTTTGATTCCATCCAGCGTCTTGACAGGACAACGTTTCGCTCGGTGCGAAGCCACTCCTGTACCGTACCGTTATGCTGTGCACGGTCCAACCCCCACAGTACCCAAGCCCTGTCTCGTGGCAACTCGCCCTCGATGACCACGCGTTGCTCGGGAGCGTTAAGGTATGCTGCTATAAGGCCGCCTAGGAGCGTGTTGTATGATGGGAGTCCTATTGGCAGGGTTTGGAAACTGTTCGTTGTCAGGTGTTCGTGTATGGATGTGACCCCTGGGAGCTTTTTTGGGTTGAAGCATTGTGTTTCTTTTCCGGTTCTGTCTATTCCGGTAACAACTAGGAAGACGCCCTTTCCTTTGGTGGCGGGTGTGAGCAGGCTCCGTGTTGCTTGGATCATACTGGAGGATAAGTCAGGAGGTATTCCGTGTCCTGCTGTCCTGAACTCTCTTTCGATGTCATCATTGAACTGAACGTGTCTCTTGACTGTCTCTTCGATGAAGCATAGAGCCCAGTCAAGATCTTTAGCTAACACTTCCATCCTAGTGAAACTTCCAGGGTTCACTGTTAGATCTGAATGGTCATCACGTGTAGCTCTATGCCTTGTGACGTCGGTATCAAGGCACCAACGTAGATGACCTTGGCGGCGCCCACGGTGTCGATCCAGATGTTCACGACTTTGACGCTGTCTGGAACTAGGCAGTCTTTCATGAATTGGTGCAGTGTGGCGTTCACGGTGTCCCAGTCTTGGGGTGTGCTGAAGGTCACGTTGGCGTAGAGGTAGGCCACGTTCGCTGATGGTGCATTGAGAGGGGTTCTAACTTCAAACCCTGCTTTTGTCAGTTCCGTTCTGACCCCGTCTATGCGTTGTTGCTCTCCGGAGAGAACTATCCCACTCATCAGGAGGGAGTATGCTCTGAATGGTGCTACTGCAATCTCAGCGGGGTCCCTAGTGTCTTGGAGCACGTACGGTGCACCCACCTTGCCACTAACCCCATCCGCTGCAACCACCATGCCCACGTTCAAGACTGTTGATGCTGAAATGTAGTATGGCAGGAAGTACACCGGGCGCCCATTGATTATGTATAGATTCAAGTTCCCTGCGTCCCATACTTGCCCTGATGTTTGCTTCCTAGTTGTCAGAATGTTCAGAACGTGAGTGTTCGTGGTCATAGAATCCAGGATTATCTGCAGTGACAGCGCGTTTTGGAAGGGCACGAATACTTTTTCCCCGTCCCCGAAGAATACGTACATTCCCGCGACGGATCTTGGCACCCACTGCTCACTTTTCTGCTGGTAGAGTTCAACTATCCTAACTCCCGCGTAGACTAGTTTGCCGTTGTAGAATACTGGAACGTAGCGCAGGTCATCTATTTGATTACTGAAGTAATTCCATGACTTGTCCACTGGAAAGTCGTACATGTTCAGGGTTTTGTGCCAGCTGTCCCAGTCCTTGCTATCGATCCTGTATGTGTTGTATAGGTCCATGATGTCGTACGCGAGACTCTTGGGAAAGCGAACCTGGCTGAGCAGCCAGCTCGGCATCTCTGTGGTCCATGGCTGATAGAAGGACGCGTAGAATTGAGTGATGAAGTTTTCGTTCCAGTCACCATACTTGTATCCCTTAACTGTTCCGTCGTGAGCGTTGACGAGAACAACCGCAAAGAGCCTCCTGAAGTTCCCGTTCGTGTTCACGTTCTCTCCGAGCGTGTTCGTGTTAGAGTAGGACGTGTCTATTGGCCTGTTTATGTAGACTGTGAATGCGAAGTAGGCTGTTCCATCAGGACCCACTACCATGTAGGGTATCTCGTGCCCCGTTGAGGGCTCCTTCTCTATCTCCAGTCCGGGAATAAGTAGCTTTGAGACTCGGTCAAGCACGTCCCTGTGCTGCAACACGGATATGCTCTGCCCGTTGGTTCCCTGTGCGAACGCTAGGTTGAACTGTAGGAGGAAGTACCAGAAGCGCTCGGACATTCCCAGCACTTTATCGTTTTCTCCGAAAACGTAGTCTGGTTGTCCATCATAGTATTTTGACGCAGTGGATCCGCTCATGTGGGTTTCTGCCCACGTACCGATCCGTAGGAAAACCATGTTCTGGTCCTTGAACAAGCCTCCCAATCCGTAGTACATGGCAATCTTCTGGGGGTCAAGCTGTGGGAACACTTTGTTTATTGAAACAACCTCCCCGGATGCTGCGTCGATGGCTAGAATCGCTTCGCTGTGCGTGTACAGATACCTTCTTCCAATGTCCGCATCACTGCTGCTCGCCTGTTCCGGAAGAACCGGTGAGGTAGGTAGAATCCAGTACTCGTGATTGCCTGACCAGACTATCATCGGACCATAGATGTACCCGTTGCCATCCGATTCAATGGCCAGCTTCATCCAGGGCTGCCCAACCTCTTGGCTGTAGGCGTAGGTCATCTGCTGTATGGCTCCGGAGTAGCTGATCGTTCTAATGGACCGGAAAATTTCATCTTCTCCACCGGTTGGAACCGTAAAGTTGCCGGGGCCTATGGTTTTGATATTGTTCAGGTCCGCGGCCCACTTCACGTAATCTATGTGCGGCGTGATCTTGTAAGGAAACTCGAAGACGTTCTTGTTAGCATCCCAGTTCTGAAAAACGCTGTACTTGAAGGTTGCCTGCACGAAGGGTGCTGAGATTAGAACTATCACGAGCCCCACTGCGAGAATACTCATGGCCAGCCTGCGCTTCGTGTGCTTGGACAGGTACCTGCAACTCAGGGCCCACACGAACGTAACGGCAGCTATACCGGAGACTGCGATAGTTCTCCACCACGAATAGATTGGAAGGGTTATGTCTGCTACGACTAGCGGGGCCCCTAGGATTCCAATGTAGCAAGCCCAGATCGTCACTATGATCAGTATGTTCCTGAGCACCACGACACCTAGATCGCTCTGCTTCACTGTAAAGACTTGAGCGAAGATGAGAACCGTGGCAATCCCCAGCAGAGGTGCAGCAAGCAGAAATACGAGGTACAAGAACTCGAAAACCACAGCGTTCCCCACTAGAAAGCTCCCGGTGGGATAATGTCCCGCTAGAATGTAACGCACGGAATCACCGTACGTTGTGCTTATGAAACCCCACCAGGTGAGACCATGGTGTTTGATGAACTCCTCAACGATAAGGAACTGCACGGCAGCATCATTGGAAAAGAACACTGCCACAATGAAGCCTACCAGGAGAGATATGGGCACCAGCAGGCGAAAGCGAAGCACCATTCGAGTGAGCTCTTCTTCGTCATCCCACTCATGACGCTGCTCCGGCGGTTTGCTTCCCCTCTTGCTAACCCAGTTTACAGCACCGAGCAGTAGACCCGCCCCGGTAAAGAGACCCATGTAAAAGAGGTACATCCACCAGTAGACCCCATGCACAAACCAGATGTCCCAGAGGTTAAGCCCCGCCTTCTGCCACATCCAGGTGCCCTCAATCTTCCAATAGAAAAACTGATTGGCTACTGCTGCAACTACGCCTAGAATTATCAGAAATACCACAGCGATGATGGCAATATTGTGCCACGTAACTCTTGCACGCCACCCCTTCTGTGCCTGCTTGCTCGAAGTATCATCACGAGTCCCACCAAACGATGCATATGGTCTCACCATAACAAGTTCTCCCATTCGTATTGCTACACGCATACACAACAAGTCATATTTAAGAGTTTTCTGATCAGAGCTGCCTGAATAAAAGAAGCGAACTGGCGAAATGTTCATAAGCGAAGACAACAAAGACAACATGGAAGGATGCTCTGGTTAACATAGGGGTGCCATGGTTGAGTGAGCTTTCGTTAGCGGATATCGAGTTTGAGTTCCGGAACGCCCTGGTAAAGGTGGTAGTGATTCGAGAGATACCTTTCTCTCACCCCGCGGCTGAGAAGCTGGCAACCGTGAGTGTTGACCAGGATGTGGAGGTTCCCTTTTGGGTTGCAGAAGAGCTTGTTAGCGGGGAGTATGCCCGGTTTCGTGATGAGGACGTACTGGATATGCCCCGATTGTCCAAGATTCACTGGAAGGAAACCATGCCCTCCTTAGCACAACTCCCATCCCTGCAACCAAACTTCTACTTCATGCTCAGGCTCCTCCTAGAGAAGCTGAAGAGGGAAGAGTCTCAGAGTTCAAATAAACGCAAGGAGTACGAGAGAGCCATGGGCTACTTCGACGACATAGTGAGTTGTAGGCTTAGAAAGATCGTTTCGTTTGCAGCGGCACCTGGAACCACTGCTGATCTCGTCAAGAGCATGACGCCGGAGGAGCAGTGGCTTTATGCCCGATTGAAGGGCACGGTGGCCGAATGGAAAGACACGATTGCTAAAGGCGCTCAAAAACCAGATTAGAAACGTTTGTTGCCTTCTGCAGGTTGGTCAAACAGCCTTCGCACACTCTCTTCTCTAGCGGTGTTTCTACAACTGTTTCTTCTTCGAATATGCCTGTGCTTGTCGTTTGGAGGTACTTGGCAACAAACTTGGCCTTTCTCGTTGCGGGTTTCCTACAGCAGACTTCGCAGAGACCTGTTCCGCTCCTCTGCGCCACCATCGCGTCCAATCTTACCTCATTAGTTTTTTGTTGAGCTGCTCCAACTGTTTGGTCAGTTCGATCAGCTGGCCCCAGCCGGCGTCGTTGATCTTCACGGACACTTCCTCAGCGTTCTGCAGGAGCAAAGCAACGAACTTGTCCATTAGGTGCAGGTGTTCATTTTCATCCTGCCCCGGTTTGGTCTTAAGGGCTCTCCGCCGTTCGTCCGCTCCGATCTGTGTAAGATTCACCATGTGGTTGAGAAGGTCTTTACCAACTTTGATCCTGTCATTCTCCCGCTGCGCGAGGTCGAATATGATCACGTTGCCTATCTTTTTCATTTTCAAGCTTCCTTTTTTTCCGTTGGCTGTGCAGGTTCCTGTCTGAAGTATTCCTCGAAGGGGGTTTTAAGGCTTTGCAAGAGCGCGGGAACAGGGCATGGTTCACAGTTTTCGTATGCATGGGCTGTTGATTCTAAGTGGTTGACCAGATAGTCCACGATGCTTCTCCTGGATTCATCTTGAGATACTGGCTCTTTGGAATAGTCCCTGTCCTTTAGGGAATGAATTGCTGCTAGTGAGATCAGGGTTGTGAGCATGATCAGTACTCCCATTGATACTCCTGTTCCTGTTGTCGTTTGGCTTGCTACTTGAGCGATGAAGTAGGCGGCCGTTACAAAAATTGTTACAGTCCCCATGAGCTTGAAAGTGACTATCATTTTCATTCCGGTGAGTCCTCCCTCGCTTGTGTTCTGGTTAAAAGCATTATGCAACTTCCTTCGGGTTTACTCCGTCTAACTTAAGCATCCTCCTCGTACTTTAGTAGGATCTGGAACGCCATGATCATGTTTCCTTTGCGCAGGTAGCTCATGACCTCTTGAAAGTCATGTCTATGAACTTTAACAACATCGCTTGTTCCGCATTCACACTTGCGGAAACGCCCTCGCGCTTTAGGATCGCTGCCCATTTTAACACGGATCCTCCGTGTAAGTTTTGGACAGCGCTTCTAAACGGTCGCCTCGGATGAACGTGGCCTCTTTGGGAATGGTTGCGGGATGCTCGCGGAGTATGCTGTGCGGTATGGTCATGAAGTGAAGGGGGTGTGTTCCGAACGTTGTCAGAATCTCAGCTTGTGCAGCAGCAATTTTCATTTCTAGGTCAACATCGGTGTTTTCGATCACTGTCCATATGTTCAGCACTTTAACTCCTTCGCCTTCGCGGGTGAAATGGTACACTCCCACAAGTCCGGGAAGACTGGCGAGTGGTTTGCAGAATGCGGTTAGTATTTGAGATGACATTGATTCTTCACTCATCCGCCTGTTGGCACGGTCACTTCTTTGGCTTCTTTGGTTTTGGCTGGTTTGATCTGCTCGGCCCTTATGGTCCAGACCGTTACGCCTTTTTCACAGGGTTTTTCTTTGTCACTCGTAACTTGCCATCCGTGTCCCTTCCAGATCGTTTGTATCTCTATGATCTGAGGGCTTCCTTTTTTGCTCGTTGTCTGTTCAGCAGTGATTATCCATACCGCTGCACTGATAACGCCATTATCCTGTTCTCTTTGTGCGAATAGGCTCGCGAGCGTCACGACAGGCTTCAGTCGTTTTTGGTTCAGTATGTGCCCTTCTTTATCCAAGGGTCTTACTCTTTCTTCCATAACTTGCCATCCGTGGCTTCTCCAGACTGCCTGTATGTCTTCCTCCAAAGTATGGAATCCTTTCTCATCAATTCTCACATGAGTTCCCTCCACGCGTTCTCTTCTTTTCCTTAATTTCCATCATTCTTTGCAGCCCTGCCATTGTCGTTCTGATCGTTACTGGCACTTGTTCTCGGATCGCTTTGACCTCTTCAGGTGTACCGAATGGAGTTGTTAGCAGAACCAACTTTTGCTGCCTTCCCTTCAAACCGCTTACCTTCACCATGTAGGGGACTGCGTTACATATATGCTTTTTCCCTCACAAGCGAATGAGTCTCTTCGTGATGGCGAGGCAAATGCAGGATAGGGTTGTTTCGTCGCGTATTTGACCCCTCGAGATCATCCGCACTAGGTCAGGCCCGCTTACGAGTTTCGTCCGCGAAATGACGTCATCATTCAACGGCGGCTTGTTCAACTTTTCCAAGCCTGTGGCTAAAAAGGCTATGTGCCGGGTGCCCACACCGCCTGGCTTCAGAAAGCCGAGGAGCACTAGTTTTCGTGCCCTGAAACCCGTTTCTTCATTCAGCTCCCGTTGCGCGTTCTCCCTCAGAGTCGCGTTCGGTTCAGAAAAGCCGCATGGAATTTCCCATTCCCAAGTGCTAGAGGATTACCGCCCCCTGCCCGAATGGTTTCTCAATTATTCAAGTATACCGCCCCAAACGCCCATCCGGAAAACGAACCCTGTCAAAGTACACCCGCACCCAAGGATTCTCCTGACATACTCCCACGACTAAAGTCGTGGGGTTCTTGGGTCTCCATCATCCACTGGAGTAGCCCATCGCGGGGTATCAGTGCTCCCTTTGCACGCATCACTGTCTGCGCGCAATCGACCAGCCATCCTGACCGCCAGCGCGGTGCCTATATTGAACGACGCGTTGGCGTCGGCGTGGTCAACGTGTCCACAACCCAGACACTTGAATCCCTTACCGTTCCTGCTGCCCAGTTGCCCGCACCTCGAGCATGTCTTGCTCGTATTGGCGGGGTCAACGTAGGCGACCGGTATTCCCTGCAGCCTGGCCTTGTACTCTATCATCAGTTGTAGCTGATAGAATGACCAGCTGTTCAGGGAGTACTGGAACGTTCGGGCATGTCTCCTATTGCTTCTGATGCCTGTGAGGTCTTCCATCTTGATACCACAGCCGTCCGCTGTGGCTATTTGAATTATCCTGTTGCTGACCTTGTGGTTGAGATCTCTGACCTTTCTCTTTTCTCGTCTCCTGACCGTTTTCAGTTTCCTGAATTTTCCTTTCCTCTGCAGTGTTCGTCTAATCTCCCTGTACTTCTTGTGGACGTGTTCGGCGCTCTTTCCCAGTTTCCAGACTTTGCCCGTCTGCGGGTTGGCTGCGACCGCGCAGTGTCCCGTGGTGTTCAGGTCAACGCCAATGAACTGTTCGGTTCTGACGGTTTCTGGTTCGGGGACTGTCACGGTGATGTAGGCGTACTGGTCGTCAAGCTCGATCTGGTTCACTTTCATGAAGTCGTTCCTGAACCGGTATGACAGCTCGAGCCCAAGGCATGGTACTCTCACCGTTCTCTGTTCTTTGTTCGTCTTGATTGATTGTCCGGGCACGGTCAGCACCACCCTGCTGACCTTCCTGGCTTTGTCGTTGTGGGAGTACTTGCGGAGTATCTGGTTGGCTATTGCTGATTTGAGTCCTATGTGTTTGACGTCTCGGGAGGAGCGACTATGAGTCTTTATCGCAAACTCAGCAATCTTTCTGGCTTTGGCGAGCTCCTGGCTGAGGTTTCGTCCGTGTTTGGCCTTGAAGGTTAGCAGCAACAGTTTGTCTCTCTGACCAGACTAGACGCGTATGGAACTATTTAGGGTTTGTGGCATTCATCCCACGACTGAAGGTCGTGGGCTTTCTGCTCCTTTCTTTGTAAACAAGGATTTCCTTCAACCGTTTGATAGTCCGAACCAAGGTGCGCTGACCCTCACTCCTTATCTTCGAGCATGCTTAAAGATCAAGAAGACTTATCTACTCCAAAACGGAAAAGGATCACCGTGCACTTGAAAATGAATCTGCCAACATGCCCTGCCTACGAAGATATGAACCAAACTTCATTGCAACAGGCAGCCCACTCAGGCACCTGCGTGCGTACGGGGACGAAACAGGCGGGACTGCGGCTCATCGAAACGCAGCCTTCACAGAAAACCATTGGCGACAAAAAGCACTTCCCTGAGGTCTCGAGGGGAAACATGCCCCGGATCCGAACGGGGCGACGCTCGCGCAGCGGAGCGAGAAACGTGGTTGCGGGTGGGTGGCTGATAAGCAGACAATTCCGGTGCACACGTCGCTCAGGTAGTAGAAGGCTGCTAGAAAGTTTAAATGAGATAGGCTGATGCCTTTAACTTAACGTTCCACACACTGCAGGTTTCGTTCCTGATCGCCTTCGCCGCCTCCTTAGCCATTTTAGCCCACACCTCATCACACATCCTTTCCCATACTGCATATTCTGCTTTATGTCCACTGACTTTCCCGTAGGTCACGTAAGGATACTTCATTCTGGTCCGTTGTTCACGCTCAGCCTCCATTGCAAACTTCTCAACATCCCAATACTTGCCCTTGAAGTACAACATGACCTTGATCTCCGCCCCGTTCATGGACAGGCAGCAACGCCTGCTGTCAGGCAGCAACTCGACCAGACGCTTCACTATGATTGACTCACTGATCCTAACACTGTCATACTCCTCCAGCAATTTGGTCGCCCGCTCGGCCTTGTCTTTTGGAAAACGAATCCCCGACCAAAGTCGCTCCTGCAGCTCGATCCTATTCTTGCCACTCCAACGCCTCTCCTCCAGCATCCTCAGTACGACTAGTCCTCCCTCTAGGTCGCTTTCAACCATTTTCTTTCGGTTCATGCTCACCACCTTCGTGGGGGACCAAAACTAGCAGCCGTTAAACAATAGATGTCCATTGGTCTAATTTAAATCTTTCTGTTTTGAAGTTTCTGGTCACTGACCCCCCTTGTTAGCCAAAGATCGTGCGTCCATTAAACAAACCTAACAGTTAGGTGTGTTCGACGAATTTGAACTTCTGAGCGAACTCAAAAGGGACTTGTTTTCTAGGTGTTCTAAACTGTAGCTTTATTTTAACCCCCACTACATAGCTGTACGAGGAACAAGCCATGAAGAAGGAACTGGCAGCAACAGCAGTAGCATTGGCGTTAGCTTTCGTGGTCGTACAAGGCGCGAGTCTTCTTCAGACTTTTTCAACAGTCGGAGGTGCGATGAATCCTGAATACGCTACTACGGCGCAAGAACCTCGCGTACAAGCAACCCAACCTCCCGTGCCCCCTCGTTTACAAATTGAACAAATCGCAGGCACAATGCTGGCATCACTAATCATAGCCACTTCTTGCTACCTGTTCATCAGAAGACACGTCTGACAACAGAGTAACCATCAGAACTGCTTGCCAGATAGTGTTGTATTCAATAGGTGAAGGAAAAAACAAGCTTTCCTTATATACCTCACGCAGCAAAAACCCCGCTCGCCCCAGCAAAACTCCAGAATGCACTTTTGTTGGGAGGGAAAACCAAACAATCGTTTGGCACCCCAAACGATACGCCTTTAAGCTAGAACCGTAAGGATAAGAGTTATTGGAGAGGATTGCAACGTTCAGGTCACCAGTTATTGACGGCGCATTCAGTAGACTCTTTGGAACTCCCGTTGGACGAGCGTTGGATGTCCTGATACTACACCGGGGCCATGACCTATCCCTCAAGGACCTCGCTGAATATGCGGGTGTGAGCGAAGCGTCCTTGAGTACGCGCGTTCTGCCGAAACTACATAGGCTTGGCTTGGTTACGCATAATCTCAAAGAAGGGCATGGAACGGTTTCGTTGAACTTGAAAGCCGGTCCGGTGATCAACCAGCTCGTAGCCTGCGAGATGACACTGTCACTAAAAGAAAGCGAGAGCGCACACTGAAACCAATAGGCCGATGGTGCGGATAATAGTTCTAGCTTCCTTTCTTCTTGTCCACTAGGAAAATAGCAAAATCAGGGCATAACTCCTCACAGAGCCCACATCCAACACATGACACAAGATCCTTGATTCTAGGCACATACACCCCTCTCAGGTTTAACTTCACACCCTGCTCGAGCACCTTCTTCGGACAGAACTCGATGCATATACCGCACCCCTTGCACCTGTCATCCAGAACAACTATGTCCACGTCCCTGAGCTTCAATTTCTGTGGTTCAGAGACTGGTCGCCTGATCCTCGATGCGTTCGCTTGCCATTTCGTTGATACAGTCATTGGACAACACGTGTGGGGTTGGTGATTCAGTTACATGTGCTCTTTGATTAACTATTAAGGTTTTGCCTAAAAAACACCATCATTAAATGCCTTGGACTGGTGCAGACGCGTGGAGTCGAACCACGATTTCCAGGGTGTAAGCCTGGCGTCTTACCGCTAGACCACGCCTGCATAAGTGTCCATAGTGGCCATGCCCCTTTTTTTTAAAGAGGAATTGGGAAGTACTGTCAAGGTGGTACGATGATTATGCCCCGTAAGCTCTTGATGAGCTTGGCATTTGTGGTGTTCGCCGAGTGGATACCAATCGCAGTGTACCTTGACTGACAACAGGTTAATGCTCCTCCCCCTAGTTTTTAGACACTATCACTGGTGCGGGTGCATGGAATCGAACCATGATTTCTAGGATGTGAACCTAGCGTCTTGACCACTGGACTACACCCGCATTGATGAATATTTCAAATGGCCCAACTTATCAACGTCAAGTTGTGTCCGGGCAGGGCAGACCCTTTCTGGCCCTTTTAGGCGTTCCGAGCGTTTCAGTCTTCTATTCACAAACTAGTTTGAAGACTGTGCTATTCAGGCAGGCGTCAGGGTGCGCAAGATTTTCTTGAACACCCGCCCTTTCAGCACGAGGTCATCAATGATGGCGAGGACCCCCAGATCCAGAAAGAGAATTGCAGCCATCGTAGTGGTAGTTAGTGTTGATAGCGTGGCCAACAGCACCGACACGCTTAGGATTGTGAGCGGCACACCAATCATGGTCTCTTCGTGTATTAGTGGAAATGATGGCTTGAGTACGTGTTCCTTGAGCTCCATCTTGGTGTTCGTTCTCGATCTCACCAACTTGATTATCCCATTGTAAAATACAGCCATGGCAAGCCAGAGTCCGGCTACTGAGCTCAGCTTGTGCCAGCCATCGAGAAAGAGCCCACTGAAAAAGACCGTGATGCCTACGAAAATAAAGACGGCACCAAACATAGTTTTCCAGTGTTCAGGATCCGCTAGCCTGTCAAACAAGACATGCCTAGTCAATTCACTCGACCGCGATATTCCTACCCCACATACATATAAAAGGGATACGCAAAAACTTTCCCCTCACCTCCCCTTTTTCGGAAGATCATCTTATTAAGCGATCCCTGATCAGGTTTAAGGTAGTGTGAAAGCCAGAAAGTAGTAAGGAGCGTGATGAGGCGTGCCAGTGGGAGTGACTGTTCGAGCACTGACAGCCATGCTCATAACCCTTCTGGCAACAACCACTTTCCTGTTCCCCACAGCTGTGGCTCAAACCGACCTCATCAAGAATGGCGATTTCTCATACGGGCTCAACTACTGGAACGTTCCGGAGAACAACTGCATGCAAGGGGTCGGCTTCGTAACCTTCGCCTGCGCGAAAATTGTGGGGCATCACGTGGAACTTTATGAGTCCACGCCCCTGGGAGGAGATGCAGGTATTTCCCAAAACATTCAACTGCCTCTGAGCGTGAAAAGCGTGGTACTCTCTATTCAACTGGGAACAATCCCGGTTGCGCCCAGCACTAGCATCTCAAGAATGTCAGTGATATTCTACCCGGTGGATCACCCAGAAGAACAGTCCAAGCTGGAAACCTTCAGTCCCATAGGCATCTACGTCAAATCGTATGACATCACCCCCTTTGCGGGGACCTCCCTAGTCCTGCTCATAACCGGTAACCGTGTTATCATCGAGAAAGTTTCCGTCATTGTCATAGGCGCGGAAACCCCCCCGCCAGGATGGGTTATTGGAGGACTAAATCTAACCCTGCTGATCAGTTCCATGTTCCTAATTTTTACCACTGCGGGAGTAATGGCTGCGGTGTTTGTCATTGTCCGTCGATACCTCAACCGAAAGATTAAACCGGTGGACAAAACGATAAGCCAAACCAACATCTACGCTCACCTCGACCACCTGCACTTTCTATACTCCCCGGAGAACGGCGACCTCTTCCGACTCATCAGCAGAAAACTAGACACCCACTTCAACCTCCACTTTGGCACACTAAACGCAGAAAAACTACACATAGAATGGCACAAGATAAGAAACATAGACATCCCCAAAGACACAGTCCTATTCGAAGACCTAGAACACTACCAGAGCTAAACATGGTGCGGATGCATGGACTCGAACCATGGTTTCTAGGATGTTAACCTAGTGTCTTGACCGCTGGACCACACCCGCAATGACAACCCTTCTTCGCCCGCAATAGATAAACCCTTACCTCTTCGACAGATCATGCACCTACGTACATCATCGTATGCACCCGAGTACATAATTGAAACTTGAGCCCCGGGTGGGATTCGAACCCACTATGTGCCCGCTTACGAGGCGGGTGCCCTACCACACAGGCGTCCGAGGCATTATTTGTTGGAATCTCAGGCGGGATTCGAACCCGCTGTGTGCTGACTCCGCGGCCTTAATCGTGGGAGTATGTCAGCGAGCCGGTGCCCCACCATACAGCGTTTGAGGCACTACCAATTCATACGATTGAAATGAAGCCTCGGGAGGGGATCGAACCCTCGTTGTGCCTGCTCTCTGACGTGGCTACTTTCTGCGCAAGGTACAAGGCAGGTGCCATGCCACTAGGCGACCGAGGCATCTATAAACTTCTGCAATGATACGATAAAAACGTTGTCCCACAACTCTTAGGCAAAGCCACGGATGGCCACTGGAAAGCCTACGACTACAGAGTAAGTTGGTAGTGCCACTCAGACTCGAACTGAGATCTATGGGGCCAGAACCCATCATTCTTCCATTAAACTATGGCACTATGCTTGTTCATTCATTATTTGGTAGTGCTGCTCGGACTCGAACCGAGGTCTCAGGCTTCAAGGGCCCGCATCCTTTACCCGTTAGACGACAGCACTATATGGGTTTCGACTACACAACATTCTGGACTGAATACCAGTACCCCACCATCCACGGGTTGTGCAGAAGGGTACTGTACGAGAATCAAGTACACTAGTCCTGTTGTGTACTGCGCACAGGTACACAAATTACCATTCATGTCATCTAATAGCGTGTCGTATCATTTGATGACATTTGTGTCATTTGATAGCATTTGATATCAATAGCAAGTGCTATCTATCGTTTGATGGTTTATATCACAATCAGGCACAAAGTGTGAGGTTATGGGATATATCATAATGAGTCATTTTTGTGATTTTGTGACACGTATCATAACGAAACATTCTACATGTTCTTTCAAGGAGTACTGTGCTGGTTCCTGAAGGCAAAAGTCAAACTTATAAGAAGGCTGAGCATTGAATGGTCGACTAGGCGCCAAAGTACATGTATCGGTCTCTCGAGTTGCGAGAGCAGCTCTATGTGGATGTATGCAACCTTCGAGATAAAGGGTTTAGTTATGCCCGGATAATCGAACAAATCAGGCAAACGCACGGTACTCTTTTAGCCAAATCAAACATTTCTGACTGGGTTAATGGAAACCACGAGCCACTTGGAAAAGTACATTATTTCACTGCAAAAGCCACACCGCAACTTGCATACATAATTGGCGTCAGATTCGGCGATCTAACACTCTGGGCAAACCAAAAAATTCACAACTATCGAATGATACTGAGAGCAATAGATAAAGAGTTTGTAGAAGAATTTAACCGGTGCGTTAGTTTCGTGCTGAAATGTAGAGAGCATAGTATCGGATGGGATGAAGAAAGATATTGGCGCGTTGAAATTCAATCTGTCATGATGTATCGTTTTCTGTCCCAACCATTTCGCCTGTTGAAAAAGTATGTTGAGCATTGTGGAAAGTGTGCTGCAGCGTTTCTGAGAGGCTTCTTTGATTCAGAGGGATCCATCAGCGGCAGAAATTTGGTTGCATACAATACCCTCCTCAGCATCTTGAGATACGCGGCGCGCCTCCTAAAAACCCGTTTCGGTATAGAGACCGGAAAAACCTCCCTGTCTCACCCCGCAGGCACAAGACGCATCATAAACGACGTGTTGTGTGTTAGTAGAAAAGATTGTTATGTCGTGCGCGTCAAAGCGTGTGGTCTAGATCTCTTTCAAAAGCACGTAAACTTCACGATCCGAAGAAAAGTCAATGCACTTGAAAGTGCTTGTCGAAAAGGGTGAATTGGTAGTCCCGGGAGGATTTTCGGCCGCTTGGGCTTTCGAACCCCCGTCCCTCGGTTCCCGCCATCTTTTGATGGTTTCAGAGTCGAGTATCCTTGACCACTAGACGACGGGACTATCTCTGACGTCTTGAATAGGAGGACTAGTCTGTGGAAGTGCAGCGGATTGAAAAGGGAATTTCTTGTCCTGACGCTGGAGTCATAACTGTGCTGTACGATGTTCCAACATCGAAGAGGCTTGTTATCTGGTGTCCTGAGGTGCCGTCAAAGGTCAGAGTTATTGAGAGCTGTTCTCCGGCTGGGACTACCATGAAGTAGCCGCTGGGTGTTCCACCAATCCCCACTCCTGTGGAGCCGCTCCAAGCGTGCGAGCTGGATACTGCGGCCGTGTTTGCCCACTCGTTCGTGTCGCTTGCCAGAAAGCTGATAGTCACTGTTGGCGCTGATGGATTCATGGTGGATATGACGAACTGTTTGATCTTAAGATCCCCTGGGCCATCGTTACGAATGCTCAAGTACATGTAGCCTGAACTGTGTCGGTAGTTCACCTTAATCATCGACGATTCCAGGTGGACCGTTGGAGCACTCATGCTTCCCCCAATGATGCCTGTCGCAAGGGCATAGGCCGAGACTGAAAGAACAACTCCAACCACGATCAGAATTACGGTGATCACTACCGTGCTGAGCCCGCGTATCAACTTTCGCTTCAACATGCATCACAAAACAACTCAGCACAAGGGATTAAAAGGAAAACCGTCTCTTGAACCCTTGCCGCTTCACTAAACCAGAACTCCCGCCTATCCTGAACGTTTAGGTAGAAACGCATTGAATAGAGAACAAAACGTCAACCCCCATTACGGGCTGCAGGACTACTCTGTAGGAGGCACCAACGTCGAACGCGTTGATAATTTTGCAACCCCCCACCCCATTAAAGAGCAGAGTTACTGAGAGCTGGCCTCCACTTGGGACTGCCATGAAGTATGAGGAGGATACTCCTATGTCACCGGGTGGTGCGGCGTGTATTAGCATGGAAGTGCCAGTGCCGATGCCGACGCCTGTGGAGCCTGTCCAGGATGTGGATGAGGAGGTTGTTGTGCCGTACTCTACGATGCCGGTGCCGCTGCTGGTGAAGGCTATGACGTAGTCGTGTCCTGTCTTGTCAACTAGGACAAAACCCACTATCTGGATGCTGCCGGGGCCGCTGTTGACTATGCTGAGGTAGATGCTTCCCGTACCGTTCTTGTACTCCGCTTTGATTATGGATGCCTGCGTTTGTAACACTGGGGCACTCGTGGCCCCTCCAATGATACCGCTGGAGCCCGCGTAAGCAGCAACAGCCAAGATAACCCCAACCACAATAAGCAGCACAGTGATGACCACCGTGCTAAGTCCCCGCACCATTTTCCCCCTCAACAACATCCCACAATTAAGTTTCACAGCGAACACTTAAAAGACCTGTCCACGAGTGAACGGGAGGGTCATGGCGACGCGAACTGATCAACAGCAAAAGACACATGTTCATCACGTCAACATGTTCCTTTTTGAACATGTCAACATGACCAACAGGTTGTGAACTAATAGTGTCTTTTGATACAGATGATTGGTGCTGTGGGCGGGAATTGCACCCGCGTCCTTAGGTTTCCCTCCAGCAGTCGAAGGCTTTCTCCTCAGTTGAGAGTCCAAGATCCTTGCTGCTAGACGACCACAGCATAATTCAGTCTACCACAGTCCCACCATGAAAGAGGATGGAAAGTAAGCTTGGTGCTCTGGTTGGGAGTTGAACCCAAATCTTCAGATTTCTCCAACATGATGAGAGTTTTTTCCTTTCTGCTCGAAAGTCTGAAATCCTTAACCTGTTAGACGACCAGAGCATTCAAATGTACTCAACCGTGTAGGGGATCCCTGCGTGTTCGCAGAATTTTTTGAACCCCAGCTGTTTCTTTGATAGCTCACGACCACTTCTTGACCCGTTCTTTCTTTTGACCTCAACGAACACCAGTTTTCCATCTTTAATGCAGATTCTGTCACATATCTCATACGGTTGAAATATTTCGTCGAAACTTTTCGTCAGGTCTCGAATCTTCTTGTTCTCCCAATAGCGACTTCTTTTGCCTGCTCGCTTCTGGTGTTCACGATCAGCGTTGAACTCTCTACACTGCTTTCTCAACAATGGCAAGTTTCTCAGTTCAAGATTGCGTTTAATTTCCGGACGCATTTGCTGTGTTCTAGATCCTCCTTTGCTTGCTGCGACTCTTGTTTTCAAGTCATTCTTTTTGAACGTCATTATGTTCTCCCTGTCAGTTAACACATGGAAGCATCCACTATAAGTTCTTATCGCATTTGATCTCTTTCAAGCTTTACCATTAGAAAAAGAAATCCTGCCCGTCAGCATCTTGGAGAGCACCAATAGCGTGTACTAGCAGTGGGTACTAGTACTAGTACTAGCACCAGTAGCTGGTACTAGTGCCAGTTATTTTTGGTGCGGGTGCGGGGCTTCGAACCCCATAGTCTTATATGACATAATTGGTCATGCTTCTTCAGTGACTAGAACATGTTAAATAGTGATGATAACATGGGCAATGTTGCCGCCTCAACAATAGCCTCATTAGTTCCCCCACGTTTTTTAAGTGAGTTGTGAGTAAGCTAGGAGTAAGGGTGGTGAAATAATGCAAAGAGAAATTCGAACTAAGGCACAGAAGATTGAGTACGTTGCAAGACAAGTATATTCATTCTCCCCTCTTTTGGATAAGAAGTGGGAAGATTTGAGTGAGGATTTCAAGAATGAGTCCTATCGTGTCTTTGCTAGGCAGATAGTGGAAGGTTTGGGTATCGAGTGAGGATAAAGGGCTCTTTCTCAAACCCTTATCCCCCTGCTTGAAGCATTATGCCTGAAGAAGTTGGTGCGGATGCAGGGGATCGAACCCTGATCGTCGGCTTGGAAGGCCGAGGTCCTGCCATTGAACGACATCCGCAGTTGAGTACACCTTTAGCTTCATAGACTCTCTCCCCATGTGAAAACCTAGTATCTTACCGCTGGACCACACCCGCACATGAACTCGAACGCCGAACTGAAACACTGCCCCTTAAAAGCCTTAATATAGTGTGAATGTGTTTCTCTTGGATGAGCGCTTGGCGATGAACAGAGTGAAGGTGCAATTGGGCCGCGTTTTCTTTGACCTCAGGTGTTTAGTGTCAGGGGTGCTCATTCTCAATGTGGCTGATTACATAGTCACTGCCTACGCGGTAGCTCGTGGTGCCACCGAAATGAACCCGCTCGTCATATTCTTGGGCGGACCTACTGCTCCACTGACCACGATAGTGAAGTTGGGTGTTGCCCCCGTAATCCTGACATGGCTCACCTGGAAAGCTCACAGAGATGACATTGATAGCAAACTACCAGCCCTAGCCCTCATCGTCTCCATAATCCTCCTTACCATTCTAATCATTCACAGCACGATCGAAATTCAGAAGCTATCTGACATGTGCATGCTCTGAACCGAAAAAGGAAGGACTGGTGCGGGTGCGGGGAATTGAACCCCGGTCCTCAGATTGGGAGTCTGACGTCTTGACCACTGGACCACACCCGCGCAGCAACTCTTTTTCAAACCCTCATCACCACCGCTTGAAACATTATGCCTGAAGAAATTGGTGCGAGTGCGGGGAGTCGAACCCCGGTATCTAGGATGGCGACCTAGCATCTTGACCACTGGACCACACCCGCAGTATTGCTTGCGATAGAAAAGTATTGGTGGGACGGGCAGGCTTCGAACCTGCGACCTCTCGCACCCCAAGCGAGTACTCTAAACCAAGCTGAGCCACCGCCCCATCAACGGGAACACATCATACGGTGAAAGAGACGTACGTTGTTTTTGTTGTATGTTGAGATGGAGCCCCGGGGCCGGGTTGAACGACCATTCCCTGCTTACTTGGCAGCCGATACATTCTGCGTCATGAGACGAGGCAGGCATCCTGCCATTGGAAGACCGGGGCACAATTGGAAGGAGTGGTACCGGGGAGAGGGATCGAACCTCTGTCAATCGGGGCTCTCAGCAGACTTTCAAGGTTCTGTTTTCGGAACTTGTAGTCTGTTTTCAGACTCATGAGCCCGACCGTCTACCACTGGCATACCCCGGTATCAGCACAGAAACATTATGGATGACCAATTTAAGCCTTCTTGAAAGAATCTCTGTACGAGAGAAACCTGCTTAGGCTGTTCTGGTCGGGGATGCTTGAAGTTTCCTTTTTCCCTTATCCTCATTGTTGATTGCTGACAGAATTATACGCATGCCGATGAAAACAATCACTATTGCCACTATCCACGATCCGGGGTATAGAGGCATAATGAATACTGCGAAGAACGCGGCCAGGGTCATTAGAGCTCCTCCTACTAGGTACTGGCTTCTGGCCTTTCTTAGGTCAGGCATCGTTTCGTACGCTCGTTCGTGATTAGTCTGAGTGTTTATGGTCGACTGTAGCGTTTGCCTTGTGGGCCTGTTCATGGAACGCCATCTCCGAGGGATAAACGTGGGGACAGCTATCAGAAATGCGGATAGGAACACGTATATGGCGCTCCAAATTGCAGCTCCCCCAATGACCACCAGTAAAACGCCTAAGACCCCCAGAACGACGGACATTGACCGCAACACAATTTCAGCGTGCCTCACAGAGTCCTTAGCACCAAACATGCCCTTGCACCCGTCCTTGATCACTGTTGAGATACTTGTCGTTTGTTACCTTTAAGCGTTTTTGATCCTGAATCATTTGGCGGGCGCGGAGCGAGTCGAACGCTCATCATCCAGCTTTCTTCAGACAGACCATCGGAGGAACACCCTCCTATGCCTTAGGAGACTGGTGCTCTGATATCCGTTAAGCTACGCGCCCATTGGTAGGCCCGGAGAAAATTGAACTCTCGACCTCCCGATCTCTGACGGTCTATCAGTCGGGTGCTACTGCCATGCTGAGCTACGGGCCCATACGAAGATATTAGAGACGATATCGGATTGTATCATCCGATACAAAACTGTATCGGACAATTGACCACGCGGGCATGTTCCAAGCAAACCTTGCTACAACACTTCCCCAGGTAACCTTTCGGAATGCGTGAACGAAACTGCTTTATATCCCCTGCACAAACACAATATGAGGAATAGGACAGGTATGAACGAGATTGGACTGCTTGGGCTGGCTCTCCTTGCAACCGGCTCACCCCTTCTGGTTTCTGGAATAATTCACGTTAGCTGGGTAATTGCTGTGCTGGGCTTGCCTTTCACTGTTCTCGGCGTTCTCGGTTTGTCGGACAACTTTCTGTTCAACAATAAACTGACCAAATGGGTTCTAAAGATCAAATAGCGCCTGTATCTTCCAAGAAAAATTGGTTGAACGTGCTCAGCGGAGATGCATTATTTCACCGGGACCGTGCCCTCAAAGCAGGTCAGTCCACTTCATTGCAACCATAGCAATGGGTGAACCCCCTCTTAACACTGCCTCGAAACCTTGCCGCTTCATTGCCCTGAGCACTGTTCTAGGATAAACTCCTACCGTTCCTGTTTCAGTGTTCCGAATAGCCGGCACATTTTTTAGTTTCACAAGCTTGCCTTTCCTCGTCATTGCTTTCATGTTGATGTGTACTCTCTTCCACGCCACGTTCCATCCCTTCCTTGGTGATGCTGTTTCGGGGCGGAGGGGCAGGACACTGGACCCTTTCAGTGGGGGTTTAACCCACCAGTTCGACAGATGAGCATCCCAGCAGTACCATGGTTCGTTCTGCTGGGCGAGTGTTTGATGGTCCACACTTTTAACGCCCTCGCCCACGGTACTTGGGCCCTTCCCAGCTATGCTGGTAATTATGCCCTTTCCCGCCAGCGTCATCACACGTGATGGTTTCTACAGCCCAACCGCTTTCCCGCATCACTTATAGTCCACTCCACAGCCTCCCATAAGAACTTTGTGTGTTAGTTGGATAACTGTGCCTGAGTTAGCAACTCAACCTGCATTATGTTGATGTCCTAACTACATTTTGGTTAGCACCATAACGGTTCCCGTGTTAGCTACCTAGCCTGTTTTGCGTTAGATCCGTAACGCTCTCTCGGTTACAGTCACATGGTGTAATAAGAATTGGTGGGGTAAGAAGGATTTGAACCTCCGCCAACTGGTTACTTCCGCGTCTGGAGCCAGCTATGCTGCCTTTACACCATTACCCCTCACTTTGACCTGTAACGTGAACTGCTCCTGACACCATTATCCATCGGTTACCCAATGTCCTGCTATAACGCGAGGAGACACACCGGGCTAGCCGCCCGGTGTGACAATCATAGCAGTTTGATGTTCTCAGGAGTCCACGCTACGCATGTTATGATCATCCAGAAAACTGCAATTGTTGTTCAGTAATTCAGCAATACGACAATTCAGTAGTTCAACAGTTCAGTAATTGGTGGGGCAAGGAAGATTTGAACTTCCACTAACTGGTCTGGAGCCAACTGTGCTGCCTGCCTACACTATTGCCCCAGTCACTGAACGATGTGTAGAGAACCTGTTGAGTTCTACCATTCGGGGAGCTCCGAGTTCCCTCATTCAACGGTGTCGTGCGGTAGGCCGCTGAATGCTCCTCCCACCTAACATTGGCACCCAACAGGTTCAAAGTTCGTCTGACGAAAATTACAAGTCTAACTGTTCTTTGGTTAGGATGCTAACTGTTTCCGTGTTCGGGATCTAACTGCAAGAAGATTGGCGGAGTGGGCAGGAGATTCGGGGCACGTTTCCTGTGAGCATGATCCTTACCATCCGCCTGTGAGACCTAGTTCACGATTCTCCTAGGATGCATCACAAACAATCCTCTGGTACGGGTTACGTCACCAGCGCCCTTTCGAACCTGCGTCTCTAACTGTGAGGTAAGCTACCCACGACTGAAGGTCGTGGGCTTTCCGTCGGCGGTAGCGGTTTGTGGCACACTGTGCCGTGCCGCTTCCTCATCGGAACGCAGGAGTCCGCTTACAGGGACTCGTCTACCGGCAACCTGGAACCATCGCTGATCAGGGCTTGGGTTCCGCGCCAGCAGAGATTTAATTGCAACAGCCAAACTGGCTTTGCGATCACTATTCACAATCAATCCACACCTCGGACACTTGAACAGGGTATAGTTGCCTGATGTGTGTCCGTGTGCAGCCACAGCACCGCAGCGGCTGCACCACTTTGATGTATGGTACGGATCGACTGGGATTAGGATGAGGCTCTTGTCGAAGCAGCGTGCTTCGAGAGTTTGCCTGAACTGGTAGAAGGGTATCCGGAGAACTTCCCGGTTGAACCTTCGACCTTTCGGACTGAAACGCTTCAGCTTCTCAATGGCTATGTCGGCATTGTACTGGAGAGCGAGCAGGGTTATGTCTCTGACGACTTCTCCGACCCTGTTCCTGACAAAATTGTGTTCCCTAGTTTTGAGACGATTGAGGCTCCTCTGGGCGCGGTGGCTTCCTCGGTCAGCTAGGCTTTGCAGCCGGGCTTTGCGGATCATCATGCGTTTTCGTTTCACCCAGATGTCCTTGCCCATGTAGGTCTGCAGGAGCACCCTGCCCTCTGGGGATAGAATGGTTATGGCGAAGCATTTGCTGTTCACGTCCACTCCCAGCGCGTTCTCTCGACTCGGTGGCTGGGCAGGGGTGTCTTCTTTCTGCAGGTAGGCTACGACCTGTCGGTTTGCTGTGAGTCCGTAGGTCTTGCATGTCCACCCTGACTCGATCAGGTGACGGTATCGGCACAGGTTCTCATTGTTCTTGACTGGTACTGCTATTCTTCTGCGCGGGTACGGGACGAACTCAACGAAGAAATGCTTCTTCGTCTGAAATGTGTGACAGTTCCGGGGCACGTTGAACTTGACCGTAACCGCTTTGAGAATGTTTCCTTTACATCTGATAACACTGCGCTCTATGTCACAAACTACCTGACTATTGAAGCCCGTCGCCTTCTTTGAGTGATGATAGGTCCGAGTGTGAAGCTCCATCAGATGCTTGCTGGTTCGAGCCTTGAGGAGCGTATTAGCTAGCAGGAGAGCATCCTGAGTAAACCTGTTCAGAGCATGGGCTTTGCTGGTGGTCGGGTCCGTCTGGAGAAGTATCGCGCGCTTCATAGCCCTGATCGTAGTCACTTGGCGGCTTGCTTCCTTAAAAAGTTGTTGGCAATTCCTCCCATGAATTAATTCATGGGTTTCCTTGCCAATTTTTTATGAGTGGATTATTTAACGGTTATGGGGTGGGCAGGATTTGAACCTACGATCACTCGGGATCTCGCATACAGCTCCGATTCGTGGAACCAAAGTTCCAAGCCGAGGGCACTAACCCAAACTATGCTACCACCCCACATTCAGCAGTACAACAGTTCAGTAGTACGGAAATTCGGTAACGAAAGAGTCAAAGTGCTCTGAATTGAACAGGATCCTCCGGGCCATGGCTGGACGCGCTGCCTTTATTACAGACACTAATCACCCTGTTGAAGAGGAAAGAGTAAGAATGGTCCGTGATATCCTGCTTGATGTCTATCTGCCCAAAACACCATACATGCTACGTGCAGAAAAGCTATTCCTGAAAGCGAGGGTACAAGGCACATTGCTTGTCATGTCAGGCCTCGTTATGACCTCTCTCCCTTTCATCATGCCTGCACCTATCTTTGCAGTGCTTGTAATCCTCTTTTTGGCTTTCACATGCATCATGGCGGGTTTGGCATTGTTGTGGAAAAGTTTTGAACACTTGAAGTACGCACCTCCGAAGAAAGTTCATCATAATGAGACCTACCTTTTGCTGGCCTGGGTTGGAACCATTCTCTGGACGGTCTTTCTAGCAAGCGGCATCTTCAAGCTGTCGTGTCTTAGCAGTCCATGTGCTGTGACGAACATGTTTTCTGCCTACTTGCAACTCGCACAGTTCATACAAGTACACGGCATCGTTTTCGGCGGTTGGATACTTGGAGCAGGGTATGGAAATGATTAGATTGGTTGCCCTGCGATTTGTTCTTTTCTCTTAAGACGTCTCTGTAACAGGTATGTCTGCCTGTTTAAGGTAATTAGCTACTTTTTCAATGTGTTTGCACTTGACGCCTGCTTCACAGACTCCACAGTAGAGTCGCTTGGTGCCATCAAACCAGTCAGACACAGTAACAAGTACTTGACCCACCTCAGAGTCGTCAACTATAATGTGCGGGTTTTTGCTCAGCTTAGCCAGAATTGTTTCTCTGCTTGAGACGGGTGGGGCGGGTTCATGCGGGGTCTCCAAACCGGGTTCAGGTTGAGGGGCGGTTGTTGGCAGGGCATCAGCGGGCGTGGAGCCTGCTGCATAGGGGGATGATGGGGGATCTTGTGTTGCTGAGTATTGTGTTCTCAGTTGATCTATCAAGTCAGCAGTCTTGTCGTAGGGAGATTTTCTTGTAGCTAGAGCAAGTCCAATCAGTCCACCTGCAGCCATGCTTTTGGACACTTTTGAGAATGTGAAAGAACAGGCTTGTTCGCCTTCAGGTGTGCGATACCGCAGCCGGAAGTATGGCGTGCCCCACATGCGATCTGCTGCTGCTTCAAGTATCATGTCCAATGGAATCTCCAAACTTCCCTCATTCTGCAAGCCCTCGTCAATTCTGCTACTGTAGTCTTCACTTTTGGTCGAAAATGTCCCGCCAGAGTACTTGATGAAAATCACTCGCCTGTTGGTTAAGAGCAGTTGACCTTTCAGCCCCTTTCCCATTCCCAACTTTTCCTTCAAATAAAGCAGTATGTCTTCCTTCCCCGCAACGTTCTCAGACAAGGTCAACCACAGTCATGTGTAAATGGTCATGCTATTAAAGGTTGTGAGTCAACAAACGAACACAGCTTCTGAAAGCTTACGCGTCTCCTTCAGGGTTTGATGCTTGGTGCACTGTGTAAGCTACCCACGACTGAAGGTCGTGGGCTTTCCGTCGGCGGTAGCGGTTTGTAGCACACTGTGCCGTGCCGCTTCCTCATCGGAACGCAGGAGTCCGCTTACAGGGACTCGTCTACCGGCAACCTGGAACCATCGCTGATCAGGGCTTGGGTTCCGCGCCAGCAGAGATTTAACCGCAACAGCCAAACTGGCTTTGCGATCACTATTCACAATCAATCCGCACCTTGGACACTTGAACAGGGCATAGTTGCCTGACACATGTCCACGTGCAGCCACAGCACCGCAGCGACTGCACCACTTCGAAGTATGGTACGGATCAACTGGAACTAGAACGAGGCTCTTGTCGAAGCAGCGTGCTTCGAGAGTCTGCCTGAACTGGTAGAAGGGCATCCGGAGAACTTCCCGGTTGAACCTTCGACCTTTCGGACTGAAACGCTTCAGCTCCTCAATGGCCATGTTAGCATCGTACTGGAGAGCGAGCAGGGTTATGTCTCTGACGACTTCTCCAACCCTGTTCCTGACAAAATCGTGTTCCCTAGTTTTGAGACGATTGAGGCTCCTCTGGGCGCGGTGGCTTCCTTGGTCAGCTAGGCTTTGCAGCCGGGCTTTGCGGATCATCATGCGTTTCCGTTTCACCCAGATGTCCTTGCCCATGTAGGTCTGCAGGAGCACCCTGCCCTCTGGGGATAGAATTGTTATGGCAAAGCATTTGCTGTTCACGTCCACTCCCAGCGCGTTCTCTCGACTCGGTGGCTGGGCAGTGGTGTCTTCTTTCTGCAGGTAGGCTACGACCTGTTGGTTTGCTGTGAGTCCGTAGGTCTTGCACGTCCACCCTGACTCGATCAGGTGATGGTATCGGCGCAGGTTCTCATTGTTCCTGACTGGTACGGCTATTCTTCTGCGCGGGTACGGGACGAACTCAACGAAAAAACGCTTCTTCGTCTGAAATGTATGACAGTTACGGGGCACGTTGAACTTGACCGTAACCGCTTTGAGAATGTTTCCTTTACATCTGATAACACTGCGCTCTATGTCACAAACTACCTGACTATTGAAGCCCGTCGCCTTCTTTGAGTTATGATAGGTCCGAGTGTGAAGCTCCATCAGATGCTTGCTGGTTCGAGCCTTGAGGAGCGTATTAGCTAGCAGGAGAGCATCCTGATTGAACCTGTTCAGAGCATGGGCTTTGCTGGTGGTCGGGTCCGTCTGGAGAAGTATCGCGCACTTCATAGCCCTGATCGTAGTCACTTGGCAGCTTGCTTCCTTAAAAAGTTGTTGACAATTCCTCCCATGAATGAATTCATGGGTTTCCTTGCCAATTTTTTATGAGAATTAGGATGGCGGGCGCGAAGGGAATCGAACCCTCACATTCCAGCTTTCTGCGGACAGCCATCGAAGGTTCACCCTTCGTAGGCTCACCCTTCTAGGGATTGCCTTAGAAGACTGGTGCTCTGTCCATTAAGCTACGCGCCCACAATTCGAAAACTTTTTTCCTGTTTTTGAGTGTGCGGGCCAGGCGGGAATCGAACCCGCGCCCCTGGAGTTTTGCAGAATGCTTTGACAATCCAGGATCTTGCCACTCGACTACTGACCCATACCCTTGACCTTTGGTCGCGCTCGTTTGATTCTCACTGGTTGTTCCGCATTTGAGACGTGTGGTTTGCTCGCCATGTAAGTATCGTTTAAATACTTGCTGAGTTACCTCCATAGGCTCGTGTAGTGAAACGCTACAGCCTGTTGTAATCCTGCACACGGCGTAGCGAAACGCTACGTGGCGGCATGATTGAGGGGTTGGTCCCGTGGGCCCGATTCGAACGGGCGACACTCCGGTCTCCACTTGTACGCATGATAGGCTGAACGACCCGCACCATTGGTACAGGTCTACGGCGTCTCCGTCAGGCTGTTCGTCTGACTCGGAAGCTCTACCAGGCTGAGCTACCACGGGATCATAGAAAGAGAGAACGACATCCTTTTTGTGTTTGCTTTGAATGGACTCGGATGCACTTGGATTGATGTGCGTGAATGGTGGAGAGGGCCGGAATCGAACCGACATTGCCCGGTCTCCGTCACTGACTTCAGCCGGGTGCTCTTGGAACAAACACAGTCTCATATGCTGTGTTTGTGCTCCCAGTTAAGCTACCTCTCCAAGATGCTATTGGAAAGACAATAGGCATATCTGCAGTGTCAGATGCGTCAGCGGGTCTCCCACATTCATGATTTTCGTAACGTTTGATAAACTGACAATTCATGCATAGAACCTGAAAACCATGAGGATAATCATTGGCCTTCAGCCACCAATAGATGGCACCACTACCAATCTCTCTTCTGTGTGCTATACCTCTGCCTTTGATGTGGTCGATTGTTAGTGATCTAATGTCAGAGAAGCCGCATTTGCAACAGGTTAAGGTGGGGGAGTAGTGTTGAAGCACTTCCCTCTTTAGTATCATGTTTCTTTGCTTGGCCCTTTCTTTGACATCGAGACGTTTCCTGTACGCCTCATCTCTCCGTTTAACTTCAGGTCTCTGATGATACTCATGCCAATAACCCTTGTCATGTCTATCCAAAACTATGTCGCCTGTGCACTTTTACTCGTGTGCGTTCTGTCATATAAGTTGCACACATATGTGTGCAAATGCAAGGTATGTGTGCGATCATACCATACCTGTACTGTTAGGTATGTGTGCGAAACGCTTGCTATGTGTGCGAAACATACATGTACTGTTCGGTATGTTTTTCAGAGAGTTTTCAGAGAGCTGGTTCGTTGAGAAGACAAAGGGTGGAGGGTGGTCTACTGAACCATCTCTCCACAAACGGGGCCTACATCATTTTGGACGAGGGACAGCCTAGCCCCCAGCGGGGCGGGATGTTTTGCCCGAAACTCATAACGAGAAGCACGCTTAATCGCGTTCTTGCGGCTCTCGGGGCCTTGGCCCATACTGACCGCTGAAAAAGCGGGTCCGTCTTCCCGTTACTGTAGCGGTCATGGCTTGCATCTGCACCCTTTGCCTTCTCAATGAATGTGTAAGATGAGCGAGCCCTATAAAAACGTTTTCTTTGTGTTTAGAGGGGCTGTGACGTTCTCCCATTGCTGAAGCCGTGGGCTTCCGCACGCGTTATCCCCCTTCCGGGTTCGTCTACGCGCGTGTGGAACTTGTTTCCTGTTTCCGCGATCGAGCTTGCCACCATCATGGGCTTTTCAGCATTAGGCGGTAGAGGTTCGATCTCCGCAGGCGTGAATTCGGGCACGTCCATCCCTACTATCTTCTCAAACGCCTTGTAATATAATTGTAGTGCGTCAGAGAGGACCACGTCGCTTGAGTTGTGGTCCCTGTCATCGAAGTGGCCGCAGTTCGGGCACATGAAGCTCCTCTCCGAGAGCGCTACTTTGTGTTTGTACCCGCACTTACTGCACCGTTGGGTCGTGTACTGTGGGGGAACTTTCTGGGTTGTGGTGGAGGCGGCGGTTGCAGCCTTACTCTCCACCTTCTCCCAGAAGCCGGCCCACGCAGCATCTTGAATGGCACGGGCCAGGCAGTGATTTTTGAGCATGTTTCGTATCGGTAGATTCTCATAGCCTATGAAGTCGTGCTTGTTGACGAGTCTGTTGGCTTGTTTCCATTGCCAGTCCTCTTTGGCGTTGACGTAGTCACGCCATCTTCTCGCTAGGATCGTCTTTGCTTTCAGCCAGTTGCTACCGGGAACCTTCAACGTTGTGGAGTTACCGTTCACGTTGACGACACGTTTGACTTTTCGCTTCTTTCTGCTCAGTTCTTTTTGAGCTTTGATTATTCGTTTCGCGTGATTGCTGATGAAGCGAGGATTGTCCACGTGTTCGCCGTCGGAGAGGTACAGATAGTTTACGAGTCCGGAGTCCACGCCTATGGGATTGTTGAAGATGATTCTGGGGTTGCTGTTGTTGTTCGGAGGGTTTAGTTCGGTGGTTATTGAGGTGTACCATTCTCCGCTCTTGGTCAGGGTTATTGTGAGTGTTTTGGGTTTGCCTTTGATCGGTCTGTGCTTTGTCATTCTGACTCTGCCGATCTTCGGGAGGATTATGCTGTTGGAACCGATGTTCTCGTTGGATATCTGGGGGAAGGTTATGCTCCTGCACTGGCCATGCTTCTTGTATTTTGGGTATCTGGTTCTTCCTTCGAGGAAGCCTGTGAATGCTCGTTCCACTCTGCGCAGTGCGTCCTGTAGGACCTGACTGTGCGCTTGCTCGTATTCCGGACGCTGGTCTTTGAATTGCGGTAGTTGGTTCTGCTGCTCCTCGTAGTGGACGGTTCTCCCCGTGGCCTTGTAGGTGTCCTTCCTCTGGCATACTGCGTAGTTGTACAGTCTGCGGCACAGCTCTAGCACTACCAGCAGCATCCTCTGCTGTTTCGTGTTAGGATAAATTCTGAACCTGTAAGCGCTGGTGAACCTGTCCGTTTTCACGTATTGATTCCTCGCCTGTTCTTCTGCTTCTCTACATGCCCCTTCATGGTCTCGGCCGATATAACAGTCCCCAGCAAACTTGGCCATGCGCTGTCCGGGATATAAGGGTGGCGGATTTGGCGCTCCCGCGCACGTGATTCATCCCGCCACTGAAGCATGTGGAATTTCTTGCTCAAATCCGTTTTAATGGGGGGGTTGTAGGTGGTTTCTGAGCGATGAGCCTCGATGGATGGCATTGAACTGGTCATAGGCCTGTTTATTGGCATCATTGTGGGGGCCATCATTCTAATTCTTTACTACTCGAGGCGCATGGAAGATGTTGCACAGCAGCGCTTTCAGGTGATGCGAGGACAACTGGAGCAGAGCATCAGGCAGGAAAACCAAGCCAAACTTGCGGAATGGCAACAGCGCGAACTTAGAACAGCCGTAGCGGCTGCACGGGAGGACGCTCTGCAGCGCTCGAGAGTCACCCTGAAGGGAAAGATAGGAGAACAGCTTGCCCCTCTTCTCTCCGAATTCATCTCCCGCTTTAACCCGTCAGAGGCACGGTTCATAGGTACGCCCATTGATTATCTCATATTTCGGAACCTGTCGAAGGTTGAGACTACGGCTGACCCGATAGAAATATTTCTGGTTGACGTCAAGACAGGGGAGGCAACGCTTAGCAAGGCGGAGAGAATGGTGAGAGATGCCGTTGAGAGGGGAGCCGTTCACTTTGAAACGATGCGCCTGCACGACCCCGAAACTCCCGAACCTGTGTTAGGCGACATTTTGAACAATTCAGAGAAAGCCCGTGCTACGAATAGCGGCCAAAGACGGCTAACAGACACTGGCGGATGATAATCAAAAATGTTGCAAAGACACATAATGATTAACCTGTTTCTCCTTACCGTATTAGTGCTGGGGCTGCAAACCCAAGTAATGATCAAACCTCCACTAACCCTCCCTTCCCAGACCTTAGGTGCACCGGGCGTGGATTATGTGAACGGTCCATCAGTCGTTGGATCTCCCATCACCACACCAAAAGTTTTTGGAACTGTTCGTGTGCTGATCGTGGCGGTTGACTTCCCGGACGTACAACACACAAAGTCCATTGATGATTTGACAAACGCTTTCTTCGGTTCCGGTTTGAGCCTAAGCAGTTTCTACAGCGATGTCTCTTATGACCAGTTCATCGTGACGGGAAAAGTTTTCGGATGGATCACTGCAAAATATGAACTTGCACACTACGGTGCTGACATCGCTGGAGTCGACGTGCAGGACAGTATATACACGCCCGGAACGCTTCAGCTCATACTGGAAACACAAAAGACCATCACCGGGCTGGTACACTTTTCAGACTATGAATATTACATGGTCGTTCATGCCGGTTCGGGAGAAGAAACTAACGTAGCGAACCCAAGCCTGATCTGGAGCTCGACCTTCCCAGACCTTTCCTCCTATGCGGGGAGCATGTACCCCAGTGCAGCCATAGTCCCAGAGACCGAGGATCGAGGCATCACGACCTTGGGCGTTTATGCACACGAATTTGGACATTTGATTGGCCTTCCGGACCTGTACAAGGGTCACACAAATATAGACATCACTCATTTTGACTTGATGGACATCGGCGCGTACAATGGTGATCCACGCGGCTCGACACCCTCCGAACTCTCATCATGGTGCAGGAACAAGATAGGTTGGCTTTCCGACTCAAGCATCACAACTATAACCCCTGGCACGTCTACAATAATTCAGCTAGCCCCCTTGGAACTGGCACCGGTAACAGGCAACAGTGCCATCAAGGTACCTGTCTCTGCAAGTGAATATTACATGCTGGAGGTGAGAGAAAAAATCGGCTACGACAACAGCCTACCGGACCATGGACTGGTTGCTTACGACATAAAGGAAGGGGATGGAACGGGCGCTAATCAACATGTCACCTTCAACACGATACGCATAGGCACAGGCACAATTGCTCTTCACTACAGTGGACGCTACGCCGTTGGAAAACTAGCTGTGAAAGTTCTAGCGGTTTACCCGAACGGCACTTACCTGATAGGCTTGGGTGACTCGAGCATGCTTCCAACGTACGGCATCATTAACCTAACCGTCGCTTTCACCCCCACAGCGAATAGCATGACCATAACAGTGGACGGGCGAACATACACCACTGATGCGACAGGCAAAATTGTGGTGGTCAGCGTGACACCCACGAACTCAACCACATTCAATATCTCAACACCCAACATATTCCCCTGCACGACTGACACCCGCTTGAAGTTTGTTAACTGGTCGAACGGTGAAACCAGTAGCACCCTATCCATAACAACGACCAGTGACGTAACCGTTACCGCCCAGTACAAGACGCAATACTACGTCAGTGTTACAAGTTCATACACGAATGCGGTTGGCACAGGATGGTACGATAATGGGGGAACGGCCACACTATCCGTTCCCACAAAGCTCGACGCATTAACTCCTGGTACGAGGTATCTGTTCAAGGATTGGACGGGCGACTATACAGGTACGAACAACACCGCAACTGTCACCGTCACTAAACCCCTGAAGATTACGGCTGTGTGGACAACCCAGTTTTATCTCACAGTAAATTCCAACGGCCATGCACCAGTCACTGGAGAAGGCTGGTATGACCAAGACTCACAAGCAACTTTCACCCTAACCCCCCCACAACCTGAGGACGGTGTGTGGTACACGTTCCATGGCTGGACTGGGGATTACACGGGAAGAGATATTACTGGAACGATCACGATGGCAAAGCCGTTGAATGTTGAAGTGGCATGGACGGTTCTGAACAAGATGAGCTTCGTGTTTACAATACAGGATACAACGACTCCCACAGCACCTTCGAGAGTTAATCTCATTGTGCTTAGAGCATCCAATGGAACTGAAATTCAAGTCAACAGAGACCTGATTAGCAGTGGCGTCTGGCTTGAAAAAGGCGCGTATAGGATACTGAAGGTGCCCATTCTCAACACTGATAGTGCCTACGCGAATCAGACGTTCACGACGAGACCAAACGGGAGCATTAACATTCAGCTTGCACTGTTCAACCTGACCTTCGACATTAGGGACAGCATCTTCGGCACGCCCATCAGCGGCGCACAGGTCAATGCCACACTCCCGGATGGCACCACAGAAATACTTAAGACAGAGAACGGTAAGGCCACGATCAGCCAGCTACCTGACGCAGTCTATCCCTTCACCGTTTCAATGAATGGAGCATACCCCGCCAAGGGATCAGCAACCCTTAAGACACAGAACTCCTTCGTGTCCGTTAAACTCACACAGACATCATCCATAACCATCGTTGCCGGCAGCATCATCGCACCGATCCTCGCAGCCGCGTTCCTGATAATCCAACAGCACAAGCAAAAACAACGCAGAGCCAGACGCAGCCACCGCAAATCAAGGGTGAGAGAGATCCTAGAAGGTGGAGCAGCACTAGAAACCTCGAACACTGAAACATTCCCCCCTCAAGAACAAACCCCCACCAAGCCTAAAAACCTCAACGTAAGTGAGTCAAAGGAAACCCAACAGCATAAGCGAAAACACCGCAGGGTTAGTCGCAGTCGCCGCATGGCAGGAGTGAGAGAAATCCTAGAAGCTGGAGCGACAGAACCCTTGAACACTGAAACGCTTCCCGCTCAGGAACAACCCCCCAGCAAATCTGAAAACCTCGACGCAAGCGAAACAGAGAAAAAACAACAGAACGACGAAGCCTTACGATTACCCCTTTGAGCCTGCCCTAACAAGAAAAGGGAAAGATTCTGTTTGTTAGATATGAATCATTTGGACGTGCGGTACCTCACCAAATCGAATTACTGCCCGGGGGTCAACGAAACCTTCCCGAACCGCAGCCCTGACCGTCTCCTCACCGACAAGGTTTGCCACACTCGCTCCAGCAAGGGCCCTCATGGCCTCCTCAATCGTGCTGAGCTCGCCCTGATAGAAAGCGGTTTTGACCTCAAGCCTCAGTCGTCCCTGCTTAAAGCGCTTACCCAACAGTTCCGCATCACAGACCGCCACCAAGACCTCCCCGTTCCCGTCATCGTACACCCTCCTAAGGTACACCCTCTTTGCCTTGATTTTCAACCGCTTCCTGCCTCCATGGAAGGATCGTGCTCCTGTTTCTCAATAATGTCTGTTTCGCCACTTTAAACGGTGCCCTATAGAACGAAAAACTCAACCTTTAAAAACCAGTAATGGTAACCATAAATCGCACTCCTGAGTGATGATGACAATGAAAGAAAAGGGACAGGTTTACAGTCGGTCTGAGCGTGTGATATGGAAGATCAAACGGTCCTTCGGAAACATTGGACACAAGTTCCACCTCGTTCGACTACCGAAAATGGGTGGCACACGAACCTCATGGATCACAATCCTCATCCTTATCGCGATCAGTTTCTCCGCCATCATCCTGGCGGGCGGGATCTATGATTTACTTGAGAAACCAGTTTCTCTTCTTCCAAAATCAAACGGGCAGGGCTGGTCGTTCATCTACTCGGGCGGCATGGGTGAACAGACCCTCAACGAGAGCATCCTATCAGCCATACTGTACATGACAGGGGTCGGAGGCTTGTACATGCTCTTCAATAGCACCAGGCATGTTTATCGTCCCAGAAACGCGTACATCCTCCTGTTTCTCGGATTCATAATAACCCTGATCATAATGTACTACACAGGACAACTGATCGCTCAAAAAGGCGGCTGAAAATCCCCTCTCAAAACTTGACCAAGGAGCAGTATGTTAATGAACATACATGTTCACCAACATATATGTTGGCAAACATGCACCACTGACATCTTTTTATAGCGTTTCAGCGGTTAGATGGCGTGAAGGCGCAGTCCCATTGGACACGACCAGCGTTATCCTTCTAGCGTCCGGCTTCTTTGTCGCGTTCGTTGTGACGTGCCTCATGATCCCTGTCTTTGCTTCTTTCTTCAGGAGACGGGGAATAGTTGGTGTCGATGTTCATAAGCGCAGTAAGCCTCGTATCCCTGAAATGTGTGGCGTGTCCATTGTTGTGGGCATCTGGGCTGCAGGTTTAGCACTGTCCTGGTGGTTCGATGGTGACATTCAAGAGGTCCTTGCGTTCGTTGGAACAGTGCTGATCGCGGGTATTGTGGGAGTCATTGATGACCTCAAACCGTTGAACCCAAAACTGAAGCCGGTCCTTACGGCTCTCGCGGCCATTCCAATCCTGCTCTTAGGAACTTATTCTCCTCACCTTGTCTTTCCCCTCATCGGCGCCGCTAGACTAACGATACTGTACATGCTCATAATTCCGTTCGCCATTGCGGTGCCCGCGAATGCGGCTAACATGCTTGACGTCTTCAATGGAGCTATGAGTGGAACATTCATTGTCATCTCAGCTACCCTTGCTTTGGTGTTTGTTTTAGTGGGAAACTCCACGGCCGCAAGTCTCTCCCTGATGCTGACCGGTGCACTGGTGGCGTTCTACTTGTTCAACCGTTACCCTGCCCGCGTGTTTTGCGGAGACTCAGGAAGCTTGGCCGTTGGCGCTGCGGTTGGGGCTCTTGCAGTGATTGGGCGAGCCGAGGTAATCGCGATCGTGGTGCTGGTCCCCTGCATAATGAACGCTTTCTATGGCCTTGCGTCCATTGGGCGCCTGTATGAAAGACGAGAGATCAAGGCACGCCCAGTCAGGGTGAGAGAAGATGGCCTACTGGAAGCAACCGAAGAGAAAAACGCGCCCGTGACACTTACCAGACTGATCCTTGCCGAGGGCCCGCTGAGCGAAAAACAAATCGTCAATACCATGACGCTACTAACCACAGTAGCATCGGTGTTCGCGGTGTTGACCTTCCTCATCCTCAGGGGGGTATGAAACATGCGAGCGGCCAACCTTTCATTGCTCGTGGCCTTTGCCTGTCTCTCAGTGATCTTTGGACCATTCATCATCATAAAATTCGCAACACTACTCTTCCCATTCTCGCAGACCCCCTTCCACATCATCAGTGACTTTTTGAGATCCCTTGTCGTCTTAGCGATCGCGTACGCCTGGCTTGTGGCATGGAAGAGAGTTGCAGAACGATACTTCTGGAAAACGATGAAATGCAACAAACTTTAATAGCCCCGCTCGAGTGAAGATCATGAAAGTGAGAACATGGTCGAAGTAACTATCCCGATAAGGAAGGAAGACTTGGGCGACGCAAAGGACGCTGAAGACTTCTTCAATAAGCTCGCTAACAAACACGAGGGCAAATGGGTTGCTGTCCTGAAAACAGATGGACAAATAATCACAGGCATGAAACTTGAAACCCTGTATTCAGAAGTGGGCGCCAGAGAAATCGCGATCCTGTTCCGCGCCCCAAAGAAGGGAGAGCTAAGGGCTTGAGAACGGCACAACCCAGAAAGTGCCTTTTGCCTTACTACAAGCCAAAACCCGCCAGCGCAGCGGCCAGAAAAAACAAAATCCAGAACATGAAAGCCCTCCCCAAACTACTGAAGACACTCAGTGAAGAGGAAACACGTTTGTCAGAGAAAAGACGACACGAACAACTTCAAGCAATCAAAGAGTTCAGCACAATCCAAACCCTTGAAAGAAGGGACCTAGCATGAGCTGGTACTGTCCAAAATGCCGCACACCATACACGGACTACCAACGCCTCTGCTCGTTCTGCAACATCCCACTGCGCAGATCAAAAAGCAATTGGTAATGAATATGCGAAAAATTGTCTACATGCTATCAGCCATAGTAGGGGGTATAGCAGCAACCCTAGTGAGCGGCCTGTTTCCACACACGTCACCTCTGCTGGCAGGCGCAGTCTGGTACGGTTATCCTCTCTCATGGCTCATTCGAATGATTGTGGCACCTTCCTACAACCCATGGACAATACTGTGGCTGAGCTTCCTCATCGATGTACTGTTCTGGTCCATAGTTGCCGGCGCAATGATAGGCATACTGAAAATGCCGAAGAGAACAGCCACACCCCTCAATTCTAATTGCAGGGGACACACATTGAAAGACAACGATGTCGTGCCGAGCATGAACAAACAGGCGGCAGGCTGGGGCCCCTGGAACATTCTGTGGATGATAGGCAGCGGTGTGGCTTTAATTACTGGTATCCTCTCTTTTGGAAGCAACCTACTACAGAACATCGGCGCAGGAGCCCTGACAGCAATTTCAGGCTTCTTTCTAGTGATATCAACCGCGGATTTCAGCATATGGATAAGAAAAAGGTTGCACCAAGTACAACTCCCTTTCGCTCCCGAGTGACGCACCAATAAACCTAAATAGAAATGAAGCACACATCCCAAGCGTGACTGACCCATGACAGAAAATTGGAAGATCGTCTGCCGTCCAAGCTTTTTAGGCAAACGACGAGACCAACAGTTTCAAGAATGGACCACAAAGTATGGAGTGAAACGCTGGAGACTGGCCTGGAAAGTTGGTGAAGCAACCACCGATTTCCAGGGCGCCTGTGCCGTGTACGAGGACGCCTACTTTGAATTCCTGAAAACACACCCGGAGGCACTCCAGCGACTCATCACTGAAGCAAGAGACGTTTATGATGACGCTCCATCCAACGTAGGCTCGGGCTTGGATTACACGGTGCAAGAAACAAAGCGAACCCACATTCAAGATATCGCAATACGCCGCGCCGTCCTGAGACTGGGATTGTGGTTCAAGGGCACCGAACTCATCCAGATAAGACAGAACAGGGGCACTCACCCCCTAAGCATGACCCTTTCGCCTGGCAGGGTACCATTCCATCGCCTAGACCTGATCGAAAAACCGGAGCTAGGGGGCTGGTGGGCCCCGGGCACCGTTGAAGCGTTCTACCAATCCAACAAGGTTCTTCAAATCCTAGACTCCAATGCATGATTCATTGAAGTTTTTCCGCCTCAAGAAGAAGTGAACAGCAGCACGGCAATTATGAGAAAAACAACAATCCACACTATTCCCAGGATCACTAGACCCTTGCGCAGCACGGCAAGAAACCGAACAAACCTATCAAACCTCATGCACTCATGGCACCTCACACGGGAAACTGCACGTTGAGTTTGAAAAATCTGATCCCCTCGCACCCTATAAACCTGTCTCTGACCGATCCACCGTCAACTTTTCTTTTTAAGTTAAACAGAAACTTTCATATAGTGGCCCTCACCCTTTATGGTCTAAGGTGAAGAGACACATGTCCCTGCCCGTTAGAGAAACGGATGACTTCCAGAGAGAAGCGGAGAAGCTGAAGGTAGAGATCTCCAGTCGTCACACTGATGCCCTTCTCGGAGCAATAGAGGTGCTCATAACCGGAGACATCCTACCGTGCCTTTCCAGCTCAATCAGAATGAGCCTGCTAAAAGCTGCTGCTGAAGGAAAACTAACCTCACCAGCGAATACGAAAAAAGTCGTTGATCAACACTGCAAGGCTTCCCACTGGTTACCCATCTCAGACTCAGCAATACTACAGCACCTAGCCCTCCTCAAGCAGATGGGTCTGGTCAAAGAGGACTTGCATGCTCTACGACCAACAGAGCTAACTGGAATCTTTTATCCTGCCTTTGAAACGTTTGCCCGTTCGCTGTTCGCGTTTGGTGAAAGAAAAACTAGCCTCATGAGGTGCAGCATACTCTCCCGCCTCGCATTCGCCCGAAGGGACGGCATTGAAAGCCTCACTCTATCAAAACTCGCCAAACACTGCGGCATCCAGGAGAGCTCCCTGTTCAAAGACCTGAAACAACTGCAGAGGGCAGGACTGGTTGAAAGAGACAACGAAAAAGCGTGGGGTACCCCGTATGCCATCAGCAAGAAAGGACTGGATCTCGTACAGCTCACATTCAAAGCGGTTGATGATTACGGTAAAGTCATACTGCAAATTGCCGCCCGCACGAGCGAACCTCAACATATCATCTTTCCAACAAGAACCACTGAAAACGTGAGCCTCATTTACTTCAGCGAGCACCGCATAATTTTGGAACTCACACGGCCCCTCTCAGCCACACTGCACTGGCAATAAATCTACAGACAAGGAGAAAGAGTACATGAATGATTTGTTGGACTACCCTAAAATCGCTAGAATTCCATACGGACAGCGTGTCGGAAAACGCTACCTAACAGAAGCAGAAGTATGCACCCTCCTGAACGGCACTGTTGTGGTTGAAGAAAAGCTAGATGGCAAAACAATCCCACAACAGCACGACAGGTACACCATTTTTGGTGAACACTTGAAGTGGGTCCATTCCACATACTATGATAGACTCCCAGCATGGTTCATAGCGTTCGATGTATGGGATAACCAAACGAGAACGTTCCTGCCCTGCAAAGAAAAAACAGCCATAATCACGTCACTAGGGTACACTCCAGTCCACTTGATCTACACGGGCAGAGTGAACACAGTAGATGAATTGGTCGCGATGACAGGTAGATCGGCGTACGGAAACACCCTAATGGAAGGCGTGGTCGTTAAGAACTACAACAAACAGCTCTTCGGAAAACTCGTTCGCATAGAATTCACCACAGGCATAACAGAACACTGGATCAAAAAACCAAAGCGCATGAACCGCATTCTGACGACATCTTCCCACGACTGAAGATCGTGGGCTTCCCTGCACACTTGCGGCCCGGTTAGGCTTTCTATCTGCGTGCATGGACCTTTTGCTTCCTGCTTCCGCGACCAAACGTGTCACCATCACCGTCCTTTTCGGTCTCGAGCAGCACAGGTTTTCAAGAAAACACCACGTGTATGCTCCCCTCACTCAAAAAACGACAAAAAACGCATAAGCAGAGGAAATCTGCCCCCGCAATGATGATACAGTGACAACCGGTTCCCTTTAAAAGAAGCAAAAAACAGGCTGTTCTTTTAAAACAGGCAACTCAGGGTATGCTGATGCCTAATGCAAAAAAATGCGTTGTTCCTAGTGTTCCTTCTACTTATCGCCGTAGTGTCCGCGATTGCAGTGCCAAGCGCACACGCTTACAATACATACATAACGGTTAGCCCCAGCGGCGCCGGAACGATGTGTATCGGCGGTTACGGAAACCCTAGATGCACAACTGGTGCCCAAACACTGGTGATACCCACACAGGTGCCGGTGCTGTGGAGCATCGAAAGTACAACCTCAGGGTACGTGCTTGACCACTGGACAGTGGACGGCGCTACCGTACCCAGCTCGAACTCTTTTTGTTACTACGGAGGGTCTAGTCCATCATGCTCCCCGATAAGCGTAAACACTCTCCACGATGGTCTGTCAGTCGTCGCCTACTTCAAGGTCAGCGCTAACCCAACCGTCTCCACGAGCACCAACCCGATCTGCATCGGCAAAACCTTCTCCTGGAGCGGAAACGGTTTCACACCGAACGGAAGGGCAACCCAGTGGATAGCAGGACTGAGTCCCGGACAAGTCACCGTGGGCAGTTCAGGAACAGTGAGCGGCTCGTTCCTCATGGGCACTAACATCCCCACCGGAACCCGAACTTTTAACGTAAAGGACGAATCAAGCGGAAAATTCTCAAACTCCATCTCGGTAACCGTTAACCCCGCATCCAGTTGCGCCAGTTGCTCTTCCTCAATATCCGTATCTTCAGGAATAACCGTCACAAAGGGCAGCTCAGGTTCAACCTCAGTCTCGGTGAACCTTTCTGCAGGCAGCACCAGCTCCGTTAGCCTCTCCTGTGGTGGCCTCCCGAGCGGAGCATCGTGTAGCTTTAGCCCGTCATCAGGCAACCCAACCTACTATTCCACACTCACAGTAAGCACCTCATCCACAACCCCAACAGGCAGCTATAGCATCACTGTGTATGGGTCTGGGTGCGGCAACCCGACTGGATTGTTCACTCTAACAGTAAACCCCTCAACGAGCCCGTGCTCAGCAACCTTCAATCCACCCGGAAACTTCCCGAACATCAAACGGGGAACCTCAGGCTCCCTCTCCGTTGCCCTCCAGTATCAGTCAGGAACTGCCTCATCGATGAGCCTGTACTGCAGCGGCTTCAGTCTCACAGGTGCCACGTGCAGCTTCAGCCCCTCGTCCGGCACACCCAGCTTCTTCAGCACGGCAACAATAACCACGTCCTCTAACACACCCACAGGCACTTACACGGTAGTTCTAGCAGGCAGTGGCTGCGGAAACCCAACATACACAGTCTCCGTGACCATAACCTCTGCGGGAGTGGAGGTTAGGCCAGTGCTCAACGCGATTAGCCCAACATCCTACTGCTGGGGCACAACCATCTACTGGAGCGGAAACAGTTTCACTCCCAATGGGGCTGTGGTTCCATGCTTGGCCGGACTCTGCTCCGGAACATTCTACGCAAACAGTGCAGGAGGCGTATCCGGCACCTTTTACGTTGGATCGAACGTGCCCACGGGAACCCAAAACTTTTGGGCCGTTGATCAGTCATCAGGCAAAAACACGCCCTCCTACAGTCTAACAATCAAGAGCAGCAGCGACTCGAGCTGTCAGACCTGCACATCCAGCATTTCAACCAGCGCCATGAGCATAAACCAAGGCAGCTCAGGGAGCTCATCGAACTACATATACCTGCTATCAGGCGCCGGGTCAATAAGCTTGTCTCCCTCAAATCCGGGGAATGGAATCACGGTTAGCCTCAGCCCAACATCCGGTGCGCTCCCGTTCTACTACACAACATACGTGACCGTGTCATCAACCACTCTCGCAGGAACGTACACTATCTATGTCTACGGGAACGGTTGTGGTAGCCCATACAACTCGTTCACCCTAACAGTGAAATCAGTAAACACCTGCTCCTTCTCCTTAGGCAACACTGGACCCATTACCATCACCAACGCAGGCGGCTCAGGCTGGAACATAATCACTTCAGCCCTGCTGTCAGGGTCGTCCAGCAACACTATAACCCTCTCCTGCAGTGGCCTTCCAAGCGGAGCATCGTGCGTCTTCCAAACGCAACCCATCCCACAGGTTGGATTCAACAGCCGACTGGACATCTACACTACAATAAGCACGCCTGCTGGCCGCTATACTATCACGGTAACAGGAGTCGGGTGTGGCACAAGTGCATACACCCAATTTACACTAACAGTGGGAGGAAGCTGCACGTCATCAATATCCGCTCCCTCCATCTCTGTCGGAAAAGGAGAAACGTCCAGCCCCTCAACCGTCACAGTGAGCTTAACGGGCGGCACAGCCCAAGCGGTAAGCCTCTCCTGCAGCAACCTCCCAAGTGGAGCCTCGTGCAGCTTCAGCCCATCGTCCGGTAGCCCAACCTATTACTCCTTAATCACGGTCACCGCAGCAACTACAACCCTCGCTGGATCGTACACGGGGCACGTAAACGGTGTGGGCTGTAGCAATCCGAGCGGCGCGTTCTCACTAAAGGTAACTCAAACGGCGGTGCAAGTCTCAATGACCGTCTACTACACAGTCTCCAGCGGATCGGGATACTCAGCACCCATACTCTACTACTACCTAGGCGGCAACCCCACATCAAAAACATTAACCACAACACCCACCCCCATCTCGGTTGACCAGAGCACAGCATGGTCGGTGGGCCCCAACCCGTTGAGCGGATCTGGTTCTACTCAGCAATGGTACTCTGTCTCAACACTGTCCGGAATTGCTGACAGTAACACACACAACTTCTACTACTACAACCAGTTCATGCTATACATGGGAGTGAACCCGTCAGGCGCAGGAACGGTCACACCCAGTTCAGGATGGCAGAACGCGGGCATATCGGTGTCGGTAACAGCATCAGCCTACAGCGGCTACCAGTTCACAAGCTGGACTGGCAGTGGCTCAGGCAGCTCCTCGGCCACAACCAGTTCGACGACTGTTACAATGAACGCTTACATCACCGAGACCGCAAACTTTGCAACCCTTTGCAGCTATTCCTTATCAGCAAGCCCGAGCAGCGTAACCGTAACTAAGGGCAGTGGCTTCGTTCAAACTATCATATCCGTAAACCTCAATAGCGGGTCCTGTGGCACAGCTACTCTGTCCATACAGAACCCAAGCGCTGCTCCTGGACTAACATTCAGCTTCGGTCAACCCACGGGGTCACCCTCCTTCTCATCAGCCCTCACCATACAGGCCCCCTCACAAGCCGCAGGACAATATCAAATGATCGTTCAAGGCGTAATAGGAACAACGACACAAACAGCAACAGTAACCGTTACGGTTAGCAACCCCACAACTCAGTACACCATCACAGTCAACACCAACCCTTCAGGACTTGACAACCCACAGGGAGGAGGAACATACAATTCAGGTACCCAGATCACGATCAGTACAACCAGCCCACTGCTTGGTTGGGTTTTTGGGACGTGGCAGAGAGACGGCGTTGCCTTCTCAACACAGACATCATTCAGTTACACAGTAGAAGCTGCACATACCTTCACTGCTATCTATAATCAGGTTTCCACAGGCACCATCACCGTCAACACCAGCCCGTCAGGACTTGACAGCCCAACAGGAGCAGGATCCTACAACCAAGGTACATCCATCACGATCAACGTCGGTTCAGTAAGCGGCTACACGTTCCAGAAGTGGCAAAAAGACAGCATTGACTACGGACTCCAGGCGTCGTTCCAGTATACCGTTGAAGCAGGATCACACGCATTCGTAGCCATATTCCAGCAAACCATTCAGTACACCATCACAGTCAACACTAGCCCATCGGGACTTGACAACCCACAGGGAGGAGCAAAATACAATTCAGGAGCTACCGCCACAATAAGTGTCGGTGCAGCAAGCGGCTACCTGTTCCAAAATAAGTGGTTGAAAGATGGTGTCGACTGCGGAACCACTTGCGGAACTAGCACCTCTTTCACATACACTGTAGATGCAGACCACACGTTCACAGCTGTATTCCAAACTCAGTACACCCTCACAGTCAACACCAACCCAACAGGACTTGACAGCCCACAGGGAGGAGGATCTTACAGTTTAGGAGCCTCCGTTACAATAAGTGTCAGTGCAGTAAGCGGCTACACGTTCCAGAAGTGGCAGATGGATGGAACAGACTACATCCCCCACCTGACAGACATGAGCTTCTCGTACACGGTAGATGCAGTGCACACGTTCACAGCCGTGTTCACGCAAATCAAGTACACCATCACCGTCAACACCAACCCATCAGGACTTGATAGCCCAACGGGAGCAGGCAACTACACTCAGAACACATCAATTACGATCAGCGTGAGCAGCTCAGCAGGCTGCTACACCTTCCTGAAATGGCAGAAGGACGGCATTGACTCTGGAGTTGTTACTCCTTCTTTCCAGTACACGGTCGACGCATCGCACACATTCACAGCCATATTCCAAGCACCAACAGCAATAACAATGACCGTCAGTTACCAAATCACTGGCGGGGGTTCCCCAACTGCACCTACCTTCACTTACACTTCAGGTTGCCAGGGTAAATCGCAACCGTTGACAGCTACGCCCACGCCTCTCACCGTTGACTCGGGCAGCACATGGTCAGTTTCACCTACTCCACTGCTTGGCTCTGGATCCACGGAACGGTGGACAAACTCAACAACTCTGAATGGAAGAGCCTCAGCGCAAACGTTGAGTTTCATGTTCTATCACCAGTACCTGCTAACACTATCGTACGGTGTGATTGGTGGCGGGTCACCCTCACCGCCCTTCTTCACAGCCTCCTACCTCGGCTCGACCAAGCAGCAGGTGTTAAGCTCGTCAACGATCGGCTACTGGTTTGATGCTTTATCAACATGGGCTGTAACAGACCCCCTCACACCCGTATCCTCAACGGAGCGGTGGTTCACGTCACAAGTAGTCACTGGAACAATAACAGCAGCACAGTCCACCTTGTTCACCTACCAGCACCAGTACATGCTAACAATGAACCCTGTTGATCCTGTTGGAAGTGGCACAGCTACACCGACGACTGGATGGCAGAGTGCAGGCACGAGTGTTCCAATAACTGCCACACCAAGCACGGGTTACGACTTCTCAGCGTGGACTGGAACCGGCACTGGAAGCTACACGGGCAGCAACAACCCCGCAAGCGTCACAATGACCGCACCCCTCATAGAAACAGCATCCTTCGAACTCAGCGCAGGAAAGGTAATGATGACCGTCAGCTACCAGATCCTCCCAGCCAACCTGATGGGAACCGGATACACCCCACCCATCTTCAACTATGCACGGAGGGGAGTATCCAATGCACAACCTTTGACAACCACCCCGTACAGCCTGTACGTTGACAGTGGAAGTAACTGGTCAGTCACAGCAAACCCACTCGCCGGCTCCAGCTCATCCGAGCAATGGACCGCGGACCAGCAGACCCTGCAGGGAACAGCCTCAAACACTACACTAGTGTTCACCTTCCAACACCAATACTCCCTAACAATGGCAGTAACCCCCTCAGGAGCAGGAACCACAACTCCAAGCTCAGGATGGCAAAACGCAGCAACCCAAGTACCAATATCCACTACACCGGTAAGCGAAGACTACTCGTTCACAACATGGACATGCACCGGTTCAGGATGCTACAATGGCGTAAGCACCTCTGCAACCATTTCATCAATGACGAATGCTATGACTGAAACGGCCAACTTCCAAGTCCAACCACAGATAGACTTTCTAGTCTGGTCCTCACCCCTCGAGCAAACAATACAGCCAGGTGAATCAACACAGTTCACGGTAACCGCCCTGCTACTGTCCGGCACAACAAGAACAGTCACCCTCAGTGTAGACTCTGGCCTGCCGAGCGGCGCAACGTACGCCTACAACCCCTCAAGCGGAAAACCAACCTACTCCTCAATCCTCACAATCCAAACCACAGCTCTAACACCCCTTGGCGTGTACACCCTAACACTCACCGGTAAGACAGGTTCAGTGATACGAACAGTCAACGTCCTGCTCAAGATCAGTAACGCTCTTAGCTCGGACTTCACGGTGAGAACTCTCCCCGCAGCAGCGAAGACAGACCCGGGCACACCAGTATCAGCTGATCTCTACGTGACGTACCTGCATGGATACAGCAGCACAGTACTAATGAGCCTAATCACACCACCAACAGGCATAAGCGTACAGTTCAACCCATCAACCAGCAGCGGCGCATCCTGGCAATCAAGCGTAACCATCACCGTCGACTCGACCACGATGGCAGGAACATACATACTGGAATTCAAAGGAACCGGATCGGACGGAAAGGCACACTCAACATATTTCCTGCTCATAGTGAACTACACCAGCACAGCAGCATCGTTCACACTGTCAGCCAACCCACCCACAATCGCAGCAGCCATACCCGTCACCGGCACGAACACGGGCTCAACCAACCTGCACACTATACCGGCCAACGGCTTCGCGGGTGATGTAGCACTAACAATCCTAACCGCATCCCTACCCGCAGGCACAACAAGTACAGTCACTCCAGCATCAGTAACCCTACCACCAGCCAAGGACGGCTCAACCACCATAACCGTTTCATCCTCAGCCCAAAGCGGCATCTACATAATCCAGGCTACCGGAACGAACACTGGAACAACACGTAGAGCAGACTTCGCCCTCATCCTAACACCCACCCCAAGAGTATCAGTAACCATCACAAAACCTCTGACCAGCGGAGCGGTAAGCTGCACCGTTGAAATCCTAGCAAACATAACCGACACCACACATGGACCAACAGCAATCCAAAGCGCAACCTACCAAGTCACCGGCAGCAGCTACAGCCCAAGCGCACAAGGCATGACCAACACTGCCCCCTGGGTATGGCGAGGACTATGGGACAGCACCGCAGCAACAAGCACCACAGGCACGTACACCATAACAGTCACAGGTACCAACAATGAAGGCGCAACCGGCACAAACTTCGTGACCGTCAGCGTGGACAACACCGCATGTCCGAAACCGTACACCTACTACGTCAACTATGCAGTCAACCCAACCGCGGATTATGCTAAAGGCGGATGGATACCTGAAAGCAACTTCTTACCCGGAGAAACCGTGGGCATTCGATACCCTGCCACTGGAGTGTCCGGCGTATCCTTCGTAGTCCGCAACTCGAACGGCGTTGACGTCACAAGCACACTAACGGCCACCAGCGCCGGCAAGACCTGGCTTGGAAGTGACGGATATCTCTACGCGACCGTACCACTAGCCGGCATAGGCAACACAGCCCAAATGAAGGGACAGTATACCGTAGTGGTCACGTACAAGAACCTGCAAAGTCTACCAACACAAACCCCCGCATTCACAGTCAACGTCGTGGGACTCAGCGCTGACTGGAATGTACTGAACGGACTGGGACACGCAAGCGTCACAGGAACATTCTACCTAGGAGACCACGTTGAACAACTCAAAGGTAGAGAACAAACCATACGCGTCTCCACAACCGTAGGACCATCCGGCACACCAGCTGAAGCCTACGTGAACCACGATGGCATCGCCACAGTTACCGTACCATACTACGACTGGGAGAGCAATGGAGTAGTCTTCAAGGTCACGTACGCTAAGAGCAACATACCCATCGTAGGCACCAACTGGCAACCACTAACCTCACAACCCTTCAAGTACATGACCCTCGGCATACTCTACTCCACAACCGGAAAAGACTACGGCATGCAAGTCACAATCCAAACCGTGCAGAAGAGCCAAACCACCACTAGAGTACCGTCCTTCGTTGCACTACAAGTTCCAGAAACGGGACAATGGTACGGCACCTCAACCCCCGGCATCGCAACAATCAACCTGTCCATCAACCCCATGAAACCAACATTCAGCATACAGGCATGGGTATACAGCCTCGACAACAGCATCATATTCAACAACGAGTACACCAACCTACGCATCACAACCGAGAACACCGCCGTTGTCATCACAAACGTGAACGCCCAACGCATCAATAGCCAACTCACCATCACAGGCAACCTAGTCACAAAAACCAGCACAATGACCCTCACCAACATTGAAGTCTCCATCACAGCCAAAGACCAGCAAGGCAACACAGTGGCCAGCACGGTCTTCATCAAACCACTCAACGCAGGCACTAATACCCCGTTCACCACTACACTCGCAGGCAACGTGCCAGCAGGCACCTACACCATCACGGTAACCGTACGATACATCCCAACAGGCTGGACACTAGGCACAATACAGAACAAAGTCACCGTAAACTAAGCTCTCTCTGAAAAAAGGAGAGAGCCATTCCCCCTCTTTTTTGATTCAACGAACCTTTTCGAAGAAACTCTCTGACTTTAGGTACTCACTTCGCCTCTTCTTCACCAAGAGAATGACCGCTCCGAGGGCAGCAACCCCCACCACAACAACCATTGCAAGCACAACGTCGAATACCAAGTAGTCCGCCCTCCAATAAGCAACAACTGTTTGAGGCCCATGAGACACATCAACCATTGCTACAGCATCATTTGAGCGAAAACTGTTAGATCCCTCCCAGTGCGAGAAAACATATCTCGCACCTAAGAGACCCGTGAGACCCGGCATGGGAACCGTTGAGGCCACCACAGAGATCTGAACGAGACCATCATTCGTGCTGTACCAGCCTCCGCCTCGCACAGCTCCAAATGGAGATGACACTGATAGCAGGTAGTGCGGGACGTATGTGGCCGTGTACAGTTGCTCAACCTCATAGTCTGGCTTGAGAGCCGCTACTATCGTGGCCTCACTGTGCCTGCCGTGTACGTCAAAGTTCCGCTCATCCCAGAACGTGAACCTGTACGACACCCCCACTTGAGTGGATAAAGGAATCTCCGGCATCGCGGAAAACGTGTGATTCATTCCAACGTCAAGCCACACGCTCTTCGGGAGATCACTGGCAGGATAGTTTACCCCATCAATGGCTAAAATGAAAATGTCACTCGCGTTCACGTTGACACCCGCAATGCTGAAAGTTACCTTAGCAGCGAACCGAAATGATGAGAGACTTTCCTCTGCAGCCTTTTGGTACTCCTGGTATCCATCAGAGAGCAGGATCAAGGAATAGAGCCGATACACCTTGGCCTCGGTTCCATTCGCGTTCCAGCGAGGAACGAATATTAAATGCTGCACTTCACTGAACATGCCAGAGATCGTGTACTCGTACTCGTAACCTGTAATGGGCCCGATAGAAACCATCTCGTTCTTCTGAAGAACACACACAGGATGAGCACACGACGACGTGAAGCTGCAGGAAGGCTGCTCACAGTAGGTCTTCATCCCCTGAGTAACGTTCTCCATTGAAGGAACATCCCCCAAATACTCCACACCCACGAAACCACGACCCCCCATATCAAACTTGACGCCGTGATCGTTAGCGTCCACCCCCCAGGCCGAATCATAGTTAATGATGAAGTGCTGCTGCTCATGAACAAACTGCTTCATTCCTTCCGCCTGCACAGGAGGAAAAGCCCCCCCTGCCACAATACACGCTAACAGTGCAAGACAGACAACCACGAAGCCTACCCCTCGCTTCTTGAGAACAATACCCTCACGCTTCAACCCTTACATCACTCGATCATACTGCCCAAACACCCCTTAAAAAGGCACGGATTGAAACTCAATTAATCAAGAAAAACCTTTTTAACGTTCCCTCCATGCGCGTCATCCTCCACAATCACTAGGGAACGAACACCGGCCTTCCTTAAATCCTCAATCGAGGCACGCTCAGTTGTTTTCTGTCGAAGCTCCTTGAGAACGGACCGTACAGCCGCAGAGAAATCCTGTGGTGACAAACCAACACGCAGGGCGGAACGCTCCATCTCTTTGATCTCCAAAGAGACACTAGCATAATCCGGAAAGAGCTTCATCAGCTTCTCCCTCACAACAACATAGCCCCCAAAATCGTACCTGCACAACGTCAACACCCCCCCACAAGCCCTACACTTGAGAGGAGGCGAGATCGCTGAACCATCAGCCAACTCAACAACCGTTCGCCCAATAGTGTCCAAAAGAAAGGGCAGATCGTTGTTCGGCAACGTGAGCGAAAGGGGATGAATTCCACAACCGCACTTGACCACGAAAGTCTCCAGTGACTGTTGAACCCCCAAGAAGGTTTTCTCCTGAAAGGATGACGAAACACCCTGATTTAACCCTTTCGCGAAAACCTCAAAACCCAAAACCAAAAAACTTAACTGAACCCGCCCCTTCATAAAATACGGCGCATGGTATTGTCAGGAACGACCTACGACCTGTCTGAGGTGCGAGATGATGCAAAGTGTGCACGCTGCGGTGGCAGGTGTTGCAAGATATACAATGTGGACTCAAAAAAAGGCTTTCGAGACTGCAACGTCTGGTTTGAAGACTGGTGCATCGGCTTTCATACTGACCGTAAAACGTATGGTGTAGAACCATTGTTTGATCCCCTGGTAACCCACTGTTCAGGAAACGAATGGATGAACAAACTGCTCCAAAGCATGGGCATAGACCACGAGTTTTGCGAATACCGTGACCCGAAAACAGGATGCATGATCCCTTGGGAAAAAAGACCTAAACACTGCCGCACATTCAAGTGCCCTGAATGGGCCTCAAAATAACACGAACGAAAACTATGAATTCAGGCCTGCAAGCTGGGCCCCTTTAAAAGCCAGATCAAGCAACCTCAGTATGGACGTTTCAGAATTGCAGACGAAAGCAAAAGCAGTCAACAAACTGACTCCCCCCTAATGGGAAGCCAGACCCGCGTGAGGCTGGCCCATTAGGAATGAAAAACAATAGGATTCAAGAAGGGGTGCTGCGTGCCGATCCACTGCCGCAAGTGCGGCCGGGTCTTCAAGGGAAAGGAACGACCGCAGAAGAAATGCTGGAACCTCTGCATTCCCTGCTCGTACCGCTAGAAGACCTCGATCTGCAGATGCTACAGTGTAGCCACACTGTATACTGACTGGAACGTGGTTTCATAGGCCGCTGCCCATGACTGACTGTCCAGAATAGCCATGTTCTCATTATTGTGATCGGTTCCGGACGCAGTCCAGTTGAAGCTCCCCGTAACGATTATGTGGTTGTCGATTATGGCTACTTTGTCATGCATTAGTGCCGAGTTCGAATCTAGGCGGATGTTCATGTTTGCCTGTTTGAGTGTTTGATACTCTGACCCTTGGCCGTTCGCGTTATCTTTCTCCATAACTATCTTCACGTCCACACCCCTGTCCCTAGCCTGGATCAGAGCGTTGGCGACGTCGTCAAGGGTGAAGCTGTAAATTAGAACATGAATGCTTGTGGTGGCATGGTTTATCAGGTCTACTAGCACCATGTCACAGTGTCCGCCAGGAGAGAAACAGTACTGGACAAGGGCACCTCCTGCGCTAGGTGTGACCGTACCCGTAGAAGTTACTGTTACCGTTTGGGTTACTGGTCCCTGCCCTTGAGTCATCGTTACCGTCTGCGTAGTTGTCCCTTGTGGCAAGGTAAGAGCGTGCGTAACGGTGGTGGTTATGAACGTCGAAACATTCTTAGTCACTGTTTGAGTAACTACTTCCTGTGAGACACCGATGAAAGACGGAGCAATGCCTACACCAATAACCAGACCGATCACAAATACTATGGAAAGAAGCACAAGGGTTCTGTTCAAGCTATCTCACTTGAGGCATAGTTTCCTCGAGTTTTTAAAGATATCACATGCGGTCGTTAACCATGCGTGCTAACAGTTCCTCGTTGAAAATTCCCGCGAAATGTTCCGTCAGAAGCTTCATGTACATTGCTGTTTCCTCATTGCTCATGTACTGGAACATGTAGGGGCCCTGATAGGGTGCAGGTGCTCCGTCCCGTGTGATGAACTCTATGTGCATGAGCGGCTCACCACATCTTATCGTGATCGGTTGTCGAACGTTGCTCAGGTTCACTAACTCCAGAGCGAGCCTGCCTACAAAACCGCTGTGCACTTTAGCGGCGTTCAGAAATGACAACCCCATTCGACCATACTTGCTCTTTGCGGTCAGGTGTGCCACATAGCTTGGAGGCATGAAAACTATTTCGTGCGAGATGAGATTTTTGTGTTCAAGATATTGCAGGGTCGTCTCGTCCCTGACTGTGAGAACGTAACCGTCACCATCCAACAGATTGAGATCAAACGGGTGAATGCACTTGAACGCGTTGATGAGCTCAACCATCTTCTCTTTTCCAAGAATACCCAACACGAATCACACCCAAACTACTTTGTTGACCCCGTTTCTGCCCGATAGTGCCTTGCGTAGTCTTCGCTCAACGCGCCGGAAGCGCTCAGGTTAACAATCGTGTTGGTACTCGCCTCTCCAGTAAGCATTCCCATTTCGTCCTTGAGCTGCCGCCACTTGAGACTGGTACGCCCACTCTTCGAATTGTAGATTATGCCAAGAACCTTTGAGACGCGCACAAACCTTATGTCCATGACCGGTTCAAGGGTCTCCTTGTCCTCCGCCTCAATGTACATGCTTCCCTGCTCAGCAGCCCTCTCAGGAAAAACGTTCTCATCCCCCACAAAATCGTCCGGGATGAACGAATCACAGGTGCTCACGATCATGAAACGCCTGAAGCTGCTCAGGTCACAAACCGTGTCTATCTTCAAACACTCACACCACCCTCCTACACAAGCAAACCCCCAAATAAACATGACCTGCCTGTAAAGGGTAACAAAATGTGCCTAGGGTAACTTTATTAACCCACACGTCTAATCTCTTTCAGGATGAAACTTGCCTACACGAAAGGAAAAGAAAGAGGAAAGCATCGCCGAACAGCTTGACGCGACATTTCGTGACCTTGTGCTCATTCACGTTGTCAGCCACCCAACACGGTACAGCATAGCAAAAGCAGTTGAGGAAAACCCCCTATACATTAATCAGCTTTGTCGACGCCTTGGCCTCGGGCGTAGAATAATCACGTTCCACCTGATGGACCTTGAAAAGTTCAAACTCGTTGAAACCTACTTGGATTTCCCCACGTCCGTAAAAGCTAAGAAAAAAGCTGTTCTGGCGCGCTTCACCAAGCTCACACAAAAAGGCAGAGATGTCCTGAATGGAATAGACCAGATCAGAAATCAGCTTTCAGGAAGTCCTCCTCGGAGCTTGCGAATGACTTCAAATGCCAGCAAGACACCTGAGCACATTTAGCGATAGGATTAAATTGAACCAACGCACCCTATCTTTGAGTGATTAGTGCCATGGACCCTCAAAACATTCCCCCCAACTTCACTGAACTCAGAGAAATTGTTCAGAGATGGTTTAACGTGGTTGATGCTTACATGAGCCAGCCGGGGGTCATGACTTTTCTGGTTGAAAGGGAGATGCCGGTCAAGGACAAGTTTAGGGCCCTTCTGAAAACCTTACGAACCCGCCAGTCAAGTGCAGTGATTGTTCGGCAGGCAGACAAGTTTGCGGTGCAGGTTTTTCAGAGACCTCAACTGCATCCATCAAACCCGAGGATTAACCTTGTGACAATGTTTGCAACAATAGGCACTATACTTTATGCTGGTTACCTCACCATGCACTCAATAGATAAGCAACTCCTAACTACCATATTCAGGGGAATCAATCTCAACCTGGAAATTGTCATGTTCACAGTGTCACTCTTCGGGATCATTGCTCTTCACGAGTCAGGTCATAAATTAGCAGCGAACGCTCACCGTATGGATGCTACATTGCCATACTTCATCCCCGGCCTGCCCCCCCTTGGAACGTTTGGGGCGGTCATCTCATTGAAGAGCCCCCCGGAGAACAGGGATGAACTGTTCGACCTTGGATTCTCAGGACCCTTTGTTGGGTTCCTTGCCACAGTGGTGGTCGCAATCGTTAGCATACTAACTGCACCCCTCGCCGCTCAAGCACAGGTCAATAGCCTTGTGACTCAGGGCCTCATCACGTCCCAGGGATGGCCAAACGTGCCCCTGTTACTCGTACTCCTCAACTCCCTCAACATTCGAGCGGTGACCATGGGCCAAACACTCGTCTCAACACAAGTTACCTTCGCAGCAGAGATAGGAGCACTGATAACGTTTCTCAACCTACTCCCGGTGTGGCAGCTGGACGGCGGACACATCTTCAGAGCCCTCCTTGGCCCACGAGGCCACAGGGCCGCAACCACTCTTGGATTGATGGCGTTGATGATAATGGGTTACTGGACGTTTGCGCTTCTGCTGCTCATATTCATGTCCACAAGCCGCGGTGGCGGAAGTGGTGCCATGCCCCTGGATGACATCTCACCCCTCTCGAACAACAGAAAAATCATCTTCGCACTAGCCATGGTAATGCTAGCCCTCTGTTTCACAACCGTGGGGTAAAACCACAACAAACCTCAAATTCAGTGAGGACTACAGCAAGCGCAGGTTCACTGACCATCACGGATAATTTTGAGATCTCCCGCAGCGGTCACACCAGAACGCATCAAGTGCGAGTGCGCGCCCACACATGAAACAGTACTTGACAACACCTGCGAACGGATTTATCGTATGTGGAGGCCTCTGTAGGATTATACGTCCTGTATCTTGCCCCACGATCTTCTCAATTTTTGCTAAACAATTGTCGCACGTCCAGAAGACCCGCTGGCCGAACGTCACAGCGTCGTACCCGATGTCAGCTATGTGACTCGCGTACTCACAATTAGGACAACGGATCCACCAGACCAGTGTTTCGTTATCAAACTTTTCCATGTCTTCGCTGCTCAATGAACTCCACCCTCTCCTTTTAGTTTGACCCCTCCATGCTTTTCTCTCAGCCTGGATACTATCGCGTTTTCTTTGAGTCTGCTCTGGTGTTTCCATTTGCCTAGCCCCCACACCTCATCACTGCTTATGTCAATGAAGTGACAATGATCAATGAAATCTTCCCATAAATCAAAGAGCGGTGTTGGTAGCCCGAGAAGTTTCGGGCCGGCACCGAAACCCAAGAAGTGTTCCCATTCCCCTGCTCTAGATTCTCTGTCAAAGTTTATTTGAGTTCCGTTGTTTCCGACCAGCAGTACTTCCCCGCTTCTGACCTGTGATCCCCTGTTGAGGGTTGAAGTATTAGCCTCAACTTTTGTAGCTGAGTTAAAGAGATCCGTGCACGTTGCTCTGCTCCCCTTGAACGTTACTCTTACGAGCGCGAATCGTTCATCGCCCGCTTTCAAAAGTCCGGTTTTTTGGTTCATGCATAGTTCTCCTAGATGCGAAATAGGTAGTTGCGTCCGACGATGCGGAAGTAAACCTGTCTCACGTCACGTTCCTCTCCGTCAACCATAGTTTGAAGGCATGAGCACTGTGACTATGGCCACCATTATGATAACCACTGTCACAGTCATGTCCGCTTGAACTTCTCTATCGTACTGGATGACCTCAAGGACCTCTCGGAAGTTGGGGTCGTTTATGTTAAGAACATTTGTCTTTACAACCCGGTCCGTGTCAACGTAATAGACCACTCTACCGTCCTTCTCAGCTCTTTCTATGTGCCCCCGAACCTTGATCACGTCACCAATTTTCAGCGGCTCGCCATGATATGCAACAGCAACGTAATCCTTGTTATTCAGGTTTGACAGGACACTTGGTGATAGGGGAAGAGGCATTATGATCGCAACCCAGAGACCGTGCTGGTCAGTTTCGTTGTTCCACACAACCGTTCCGTTTTCGAACCAGCAGTGAACGTTGTGTCCGTACCAGTTTTCCTTTTGCCAAGTGAGCACATTGAATGGGTAGCGGGGTTGCGCCCATGTTCCTAGCTCGTTATCAGCCATGTAGCTCATGAAGAACATTGATACAACAATGAGACTGAGCAGCCCGATCGCTGCGATCCCGTTCTCACCAACCACGAACATCCTCTCCTTTTCATATTCATACTTACCGCTCTTAACGGGCTGAGTGATATAACTGTTGCGATTTTGACGAGTCCTGTTGGGCTGGTTTGGTTACTCGTACTTCAGTGCTACTACCGCGTTCATCCTTGATGCCCGCCAGGCTGGGTAAAGTCCTGCTAGCACTGCGATTCCGATTGGGTAAAGCAACGAGAAAACTATCAGCTCAGAAGTGAACACGGGGGCTGTTACGCTGCTTCCGCTGCTGCCGCTGCTTCCAGGTGGGCCACCTCCGAATCCGCCAGACAGAGGAAGGTAGCCCCCAATCATAAAGGCTAGGACGTAGCCGAGCATAGTGCCCGCGATTCCTCCGATGACGCCGCTTAGAGATGCTTCCGCGAGGAACAGCGCCATAATTTGCTTAGACTTGTATCCTAGAGCTTTCATAATGCCTATCTCCCTTGTTCTCTCCATCACCGACACGAACATAGTGTTGATGATTCCAACAGCAGCAACGAATAATGATACACCACCTATCGCCTCAAGAAAAACGGATAGTTCTGACGTGATCGAAGTAATACTCGACACCATAGAGCCCGCGTTCATCACCCGAACCTGCGTACCATAATAGGTCTCTATTGCTGTCTGGACTGACGCGACATCCCCAGCACTATTGGTTATGACGTATAATCCGCTGAAGTATTGCGTCTTGAGGAGAAGTTGAGCGGACTGTAGGGAGATGAAGATTGTCTCATCAATATTCGAGAACAGCACGCTTCCATACGCTGAGAAGATTCCTTTCGCCAAAAAAGTAAGACTGCCACTTGTTGAACCCCCGAGAGTAACGGAAATCATTTGATTGAGTGTTAATTGATTGCTTGATCCTGTTGGGAACGCGATCGAGTAGCCCACAACAGCCGCACTTGGGTCATAAGAGTCAGGTAGACTGCCGCTGTAAAGGCTCAGCCCTTTATACATCACGGATAAGGTGCTTACATCAATCCCTATGAGTTCCCCTGATATTGAATTGCCTCCGTATGAGATTGTGCCACGTTGGCTGTAATACGGGATGACATCCGAGACGCCTTGGAATGACTTTATCGTACTCACATCTTGCTGAGAGAGTTCATAGCTCTGCGTGCCGCTGCTGCTGCCTCCGAAGAATTGCCCAGCCGAGCTGACAGTAAGGGTATTGGCCCCGATCTTGCCAACTTGACCTTGGATGCCCGTACTTAGGCCGTTTGAACTAGCGACGAGAGCCAAAATTATCGCTGTGCCGATTATGATACCCAGAATCGTGAGAAAGCTCCGCGTCTTTCTAGCACGGAGCGCCCTGAACGCAAGTTTGAATACGTCAGATGCGCGCATTTGCATCATAATCCTGCGTAAGAATCCATTCGCTGAAGGTGCTGATCCTTCTCGATCAGTCCGTCTTTGACCGTTATTACGCGGCGACTCATGTTAGCGACTTCTGGGTTGTGAGTCACCAGAAGAAACGTGGTTCCCAGTGTCTTGTTAACCTGAACGATGTAGCTGAGTATCTCCTTGGTGGTCTTCGAGTCCACGTTCCCAGTCGGTTCATCTCCGAGAACAAGGGCTGGCCGAGTTACCAGGGCCCTAGCAATGGCGACCCGCTGCTGTTCCCCCCCGCTGAGCTCGGTCGGACGTTTGTTCGCAAACCGGCCCAACCCAACGGCGTTCAGCATCGCCAGTGACCGACTCCTGCGCACCTTCTCTGAAACCCCCCTCGCTATCAGAGGCATCTCAACGTTCTCTATCGCGGTGAGCCTCTGGATCAGGTTGAAGGTCTGATAGACAAAACCTATCTTCTGATTTCGAAGAACCGCAAGGTTATCCTCATTCAGTTTCCTCAAGTCAATGCCGTCAATGATAATGCGACCTGAAGTGGGCGGGTCAAGTGCACCAATCAGGTTAAGCAGCGTTGATTTTCCACTGCCCGAGGGCCCAACGATCGACACCAGTTCACCCTTCTCAATCTTGAGGCTTATCCCCTTGAGGGCAGGATAGTCAATATGCCCTGAACGATAAACCTTCGTAACGTCAACCGTCTGAACGGCCGGGAAACTCTTTGATGACAATTGTCCTCAATCACAGTAAACAAGGCGCTAACTTAAAAGGGGTTACCTCGTTTTGTGGTCTCTTTCAGGGTGTCTGTTGCAGTACTTTTTGGAGTGTTTCTCACAGAAGGCTACGTCATCGTGCTTGCCAGCATATCTCGGTTGAACCACAGATGTCACAGCTGATCATTAGCATCTTCCCGTACTAGGCTCCTGCACTGGGGGTAGTGGTGTGATGTGAATCATATCGCGCTCTGAACTGAAGACCCACATCTTGTCCTCGAAGGGGTCATAGAAGACGTTCTTGTGTCCCACAACCTCGGCACTCTGCCGTCGAAGTTCCTCAACAAAGTCAGCGGCAGCCAAGAAGTTCCTACGAAATGACTGATTAGGCACCATGTGCTCTATCGGGGCAACCCTGAACAGCCAATCGTACGTCGACGCTATTGCTATGACCTTACGGAACAAATCCTTCCTGTCTCTTTCGAAACTCAAATGCGACAACCAACCCTTTTCCTTCTTCAAGCCCATTAATAAAGTTTGAAAAAATTGTTGGCCGGTCGGGAGGATTTAGGGTCGGGTTGAGGGAGCGGTTGAGTGGGTAGCGCGCAGAGAGTGATCCTTAAGCCTTGATCGCGCCTCACGGCGCACCTGAGCTTTGATCCTGAAGAACTTATGAGCCTTGAAGCGAGCGCCTTTACGCTAGTTCTGTAATGTCCAGGTTTGCGGCTCCTGCCTCTAACCAAACTCTCTTTTCCCGATATCCCTTCCTCTTACTTCACCGGCCATGATATCTCTACTGTATGGTTCGCTTCCTGGATCATGGCGTCTAGGAGGCGCCTCTTGCTATCGTAATTGTCCACCATTTTGAGAAGCTCCTCTGGCGCCATCTGTTTCACAACCTTTACCTCTTGTGTGGTGCGCCTTCTATCGATCAAGTACCCGCGCCTCCCCACCTGAACCAAGTCCCCGAGCTGGTCTATGGCAGACCGGATGTTCGCTAGCTCTATAATGTTTGCGTAGAGGGTCAGGCCGTTCGAAAGCTCAGTTTCCATGTTCGCTTTCATGATCGCAAGCTTCAGCACGGTTACCGTGTTGACTTTCTCCTTGATCTGGGCCGTCAAACTCTTGAAGTTAAACTCAGGCTCCTCGTCCATGAGATGCTCGTAGGTGCTGTTCCTGATACTTATGAGCTGTGCTAGCTGGCCCTGAAGAGCCTTCCTCAACGCAAGAGCTTCAAAGAGCTTCATCCTTATTTCCTCACTCTTAGATACTTTGCATCACACGCATATTTAAGGCATACTCCTAGTAGCTAAACCTTCTCAAAGTTTCTTTCGTGAGCACTTTTAGTACCTGTGTTCCATGATTATGTAGGTGAAAATCTGATGGCCCTTGTGTTGTTTGGAATGCTCGGTGGTGCTGCAATCGGTGGCCTTGGCGGAGCAATCTTCGGTGGAGCAGCTGGAGCTGCTGCAGCTGGAGCCGTCGTCGGTACCATGGCCGGAGCGGCCGTTGGTGGACTGGTAGGTTTGGCAGCTGAATCTCAGTACTACTACTATCCTCCATACTGGCCGTACAGGTATGCGTACGGTTATCCGTACTACTACTATTACCCAGGGTACCCTGTGATGGTACCATACGTCTATCCTGGGTATCCGGTGCGGTGGGTTCCTGCGTTCCGGTACTGGTGAATAGCCAGAAACGAAGAAACCCTCCCTTCTCCCTTTTTCTTAGGAAAATCAACTTTCAGGAACTTCTTGGCACGTAGAGAGGATGGCCAACCATTTTTCAAAGAAGCAGTGCACAATTCAGTGCTCTAGCGAAGTAGCAACAAATGGCTTCCTGTGCACTTTTAAATGCACAAGAACAGTTACTGTAAAGACAGGTGTATTCACTTTTGGGACTGAAACCACTTTGGGACACTGCTAAGCTAACTCAGAAGAGTGACTGGCCCGACATCCTCAAAAGCCTGAGCCTCACAGAAAAACAGATCCAAGTCCTAACTGCTATCCTAACCTTCTTTAGAGAGAAGGGCACGGTGATCGACTTCCAACCCCTGATGAAACATGGAAGCTCATCAAGGTACTGGCAGAACCACTTCATAAGCACCTACGCCCTCCGAAACTTCTTCGAACAGAACCTCGCACACAACGGCACGTGCAGCTACCGGTACGCATGGGACGCCATGCACTGCCTGATCACATGCGGCTTCATTGAACCAAATGTAACAGTCCCCCTCAAGGGCAAGAGGGTACGCGGTTACTGCTTTAGCGACAGAGCCCTACGACACTTTAACAACATGGCACACATACTGCCAAAACTCTGGACGAACAAAAAGTGAGAACATCTCCGAACAAACCTTTGGTGAAAGCATGACACAAAGCGCCTTGGCAACGAAACCGAACATCAAGCTCCGCGTGCACGCAAACAACACCTCTGACCCTGACTTCTCCCAACCGAAAATTATCGAACAAGCAGAAATAGACCGCCTCTGTGACGCGAAAGGGTTCGAAGCCTACACGCTGTACGATGCATGCCACACGGTACAGGTGAAGTCCAGATGGGACCCTCTCAGGAGATCATACGAGAGCGTAACCATAGAAGCAGACAACGTACCGAATGAGAAAGCTCCTGAAACCCTCCAGAAGTGGATGGCCGTGGTGAACAAGATCCTAACGGATCCTCCGCTCTACGCATCTGAGGAGAGCCTCGCGCCCTCACGCCTCTCGAGACAGATCCTCTGCCCGGCATACTGTCCATCCCCCATAATGCAAACCGACCGCCTCCGCTTCATGGCAAACCATGCAACAGCAACCCAGAAAACGATAGAGCGCCACGCAGGGCAGGGTTACCGCCTAACTGCAGAGAACAAGCGCGAAAAGAACGGAGCTAGAAGTGACCTAATCTTTGTGAATCAGGCACTGAACAAGAAACGCGTCGTTGAAGTGAAATCCGCACGAACCATCAAGGAAGTGTACAAGATCCAAGCCGCCCTGTACTGGCAACCATGCTACGATGAAGTGATGGTATCCAACAACGAAACTGACTTCCTCCTAACCCCCGAGTACATTCAATCAGCACAAACCAAGGCAAGGATCACAAGAGCACTGCTGGTGTACCTCCCCGAAAACGCGGCGGGAATGTACAACCCAAACTTAGACGTTTGCCCAACATGCGCCAACACGGCCTGTCCGCTGCCATCCAACCCCAGTAACGCCCGACACGACCAAACACTACCCCCACATCAGTAACAACGATTTTAGTGAACACGCTCCACTCTCCCCGCTCGTTTCAGATGCTGCACGGCATCAATAATTGAGATAATGCTTATCCTGAGCTTCTCTGAAAGTTCAGCCGTGTCCACTGTTCCATGCACTCTCAGGTACTCCACAACCTCTCTCTCCGCCGTCGCCTCATCCACCTGTCGAAAGACGTTTTCAGGTCCCACCGTCACTTCCCTCCTGTTCATGGAAAAGCAAGGTGTACCGTTGTGTTGAACAACATGAAGATGAAAACTCCAACCATCAGCATGACCAACAGGCGCTTGGGTGAACCGTCAAGAACCTCAATGTAATAGCTACTCTTTGCCTTTATCATATTAACCACTATGAGAAAAATGTTCAGCGTCATATTTAAGCACAGCAACGAGGGCGCGCAATCCTGAAAATTTAGGTGCTGGGCTTTTGGTTATTCCTTGCCACGGGTACTGGCTTGCGGCTTTCCCCTCTTAAGGCGGCGATCCCCACGGATTACTTCCCGGCTGTTTTGCGCCGTTACCTTACCGCGCGGGTTTAGCTCTTGGGCATACCTGCTCTTCCTGCCGACAGACTGCACGCGTCCAAGCCATGCATGTGTGTGTCAGGGCGTCCCCCGATACTAGGTCTGTCAGCCTCGGCATTCCCAGCACCTACCCACAAGTATGGATGGAAGCATAAAAAGGTTATGGCGCTGAGGGAGGCATGAACCTTTCTGGGTTCCGAAACTTGATGCGTTTGATGATTTCACAACAGAAGGTCTCGTACTCGCTAAAGAGAGCATCATCAACCGAGTTCAACTGAAAAATCTCAAGAAGTACCATGCTGCAGGCAAGGAACGGGATCTTGAAGCGATCAGCAATAGAGCCCGGCATCAGTCGCCTCAGGCCCTGCTTATTGCTGGCGCTGTTCTCAGGGTCTACAAGCGCGGCTTTTATTGCCACCATGAGAACCATCAGCTGATTCGCAAAAATGGGTGAAAAAGAAAAAGCGTTCGATCCTTGCTTCTCACACACGCCGAGCCTGACCAAGTCGCGGCCTATCTCACGAAGCCTCTCGTCCACAGTACCTGAAAAGGACATGCTCCCCGAGGCGTCACCGCTCAACACAGGCAAACTACGTTTATTCCCCACTGGTCAAAACCGGTGAAGGTTACTCCTGGCGCGTCCGCTTCACCGTTCATGTACAGCATGTAGTAGCCCAGTGCAGTGTCTTTCGTGATTGTGAAGGTAAAGGTGAATGTGAGCATTGCACCGTTATTTTCTTCATCCATATAAACGTGGGACCACTGTGTGGTTAACTTCGTACCGGCCATGTCGGTCCACTGACCGGCCAGTTGACTGCCATCCACGTTGGTCCACTGTCCGGTCTGATTTAAGACACCGAGCACTGGTGGAGTACCTGACGTAAACTGCTTGCACTGATAGCAGTGAGGGTCGACCGTCAGTGTTGCGGTCACGGTGTCGAAGCCCATGAGGTCGGGGACAAAGTACCAGGGCGGCATAACCATGACCACTACTGTTCGCGTGTACACGCCCGGACCCCAAAAGATGAGGTACTGGTCCTGGGGATATATGGACATCATCACTCCTCGCGGGTGAACGTACGTCGCCGAGGCAGGCGTGACAAAGAGCATGGAAGCCGCAATTACTACAAGCATCGCAAAGCTGAGAGCATGTAATACCTTCATAGATCCTCAACTCACATTACCCCTTCACATTAAAAGCAGCAAAAACGCAGAAAAGTAGCCCCACGAGACACTGACCTTTTCTAGGACACCTCGGGAATTCTGAGATACGTTTATCAAATGCGAACGGGAAAACCCCTGATTTTAATCAGGGGATAAAAGCGAGCTGGATCGCAACCCTTAAATGCTACTTCCACAGAAGAAAGTCTCACTGGTAGGATTGACTACCCGGCCCCGGACAGGGGCTAGTCACTCGCCGAGCCGAAACCTCTGCCAGAATCCGCAGGGAGGAGGCAAGTGGAAGCGTTGAAGCGGGAAGCCCACGACTTTAGTCGGGGGAGGATGTCACTACGCAGTCGTGTTACCCAGGATCAGTGAACGGACATGCGAGGTAAGAAGTATCTGGCACTGCTTTTCTGCATCTTAGTGTACGGGCTCATGTGGAAGGTCAGTGTTGACATCCTTCATGCGACAAGTGACCGGATCATTCAGCTCGGGTTCATTCTGGTAATTTTTTTCCCAGCGGCCTGCGCACTCCCCCTATTGGGAGGGTTCATAGAAATGATTCGACAAAGAGATAGGCTTGAACACAAACTCTCCGACGAGGAGATACTCTCCCGCTTCAGAAATCTATCAGATGACACTAAGAAAAGAATTGCTGGCCCCCTCACAAAAATATTGCAGGAAGAACTCGGATAAGCGCGTCAGCAGATTCGCAGTCGCGGGTCAGGGATCGACTTCAATGAAGACCGGCTGCACTTTACAGCTGATGAAGATCACGACCGCTTCGACCTGTCCGGGGCCGGGCTGGAAGCCTGAACCGTTCGCCAGTGCATTCCCCACGAGTGCCTGTCCAGCGGGGCTTTCAGGCATTGTTCTATTGGTCTGCGTAAAATACCAGATCGCTTGTTGTATGTCCATGTATGACGCGTTGTCTCTATGGTTGAGAATGTAGTTTACCATGTCCCACTGTTTTCCCTCCTTTAAGCACGGGGGCAGGTTCGGGTCATAGCTGGAGTAGAGATTGGCGGTGTAGGATTGTGTTGCGTTGATGAACGTGTACCTGTCCGCGCACCAGACCACCCAGACGCCATCGTGCACGTTGTAACCAGCCGGTGTCCCAGAAAGGGTCACATTACCTGGAGTGGCTGCGAGGGTGACTTGTACAGTGCCTGGGGGTAAGCTCAAAGGCTTCTCTCCTGCATGTTGCACCAAGGTGACCGTTTCAGTCTTTGTCACTGTGTAAGATAAAGTTGTCCGGATAGTCTTTGTGACAGTTACTGTCTTTGGTGTCATGCTGCCCGAGCCGAGCATTGCAGCAATTATCGCTAGCACCAACACGATCACGACAAGCAGGGTTGTGGTTCTTGACATTCCTTGGCGGCCGGACAAAACTTTCACGCATCTTCTCTGCTAGACTTTCTAGACGCGACTTAAAAGACAAAAAATGCCTGTCTGTTTGAGCCAGTGGCGCTCTAGTTATGCTTATTCTTTAATGAGCCCTTGGTCTACAGCCATGTTCATTGCTGACCTGAACTCTGACGAAGATGAAATCTTTTTGATTTCGTGAAGGAGACAGTCTATTTTCTGCACGTTTCTGTTATGGAGTTTGCTCTTTTCGCGTGGCCTGTAGTGGGGAATAACTCGAAGCACAGTTGCAACCTGCATGGTCTGGTTTATGAGTTCCCATGGCATACTGTCAGGCACGACGATGTACGACCTGGAAACCTTTTCGATGAGGCTTTCTATGGCTTTACGGTACAGCTTTCTTGGAACATGCACTTCAACGAGATTTAGATTAGCGAACCTGTCAATCAACCCATAGAGAAAACGTGCGGCAACCCCTGAGTAATAGTACCTGTCACCAACAGCCTCCCTCAGCGCTTCATCAACCTCCTTACCCAATGGTTCAGACGGATACGGTTTATCCCTCGATACATTGGAACCATTACACGCCTTGAACATCATCACTAGGGAACCATGCGATGAAAGTTGGGGTTTCCAGATAACAACGCCTCTGTTTAACAAAACGTACAGTTGTCTAAGAACGCTGCTTGGCCGTGCACCCACCACATCCGCTACCTCCGCAACACTGTGCCAACTCAAATCTGAAAGCGCCTGGATAACCTTCTCATAACGCCTCAACTTTCATCATCCCCCAACCATTATTACACTTCATTCTAGAGTACCTGAACGCTTGAAGAGCGAATTAAAGATTCCGCTATCCCCCCGTATCTTGCAAGGCGAACGTTAATGCCCAACATGCTCTCAAACCAAAATCCGCCATCTTTATATGAGCGGATAACCCAGGCTTTCTTTGATAGGCATTGAATAGTTCCCTAGCTGCCCTAAAGATCGTTTCCTGCATCTTCGTATTTGTTGCAGGCTGTTTCTTTGCCGAAGCCACTTCAAACTATATTCTCTGGATAGGGATCGGCATTGGAATCTTGATCACAGTCCTAGCGATCGCAAACATCGATACGAGGGATCATGGTAAAGAACCCGTGACGGATGCAGAAGTAAAAGCCGACATGATCAGCACCATGATAAGTCACCTCGAAAGCTCCACTCATGCAGAAAAAGAATGTGCTCCCTGCCCTATACCTGAAATGCTGAAAACGCTTGAAAAATAACCTGAGCAAAATAGCAAAGGTCACCTACGTTGTTTGATGGCGTCGAATCCCCTTCAGTGAAAAAATCTTGAGTCGACCAAATGACACCACCTAAACGCATCACAACACGTCCAAGCCGATCGTCCGAAGCAGTCGTCACACTATTTGGTTGGAGAAGCCAGCGGCGACTAAAACGAGTGGGACAAAAATGTTACGAGATGGCCACTCACAGCCCCATTGACCATATAGTTTCCAAACCGTGTATCTTCTTCTGGAAGGTGACCCAACACGAAACTATTCCGGTCATCGTCATTGAATCCATTCATCACGCCCTGCAAAATCTAGATGAAAAACTTGACCAAGCATGGGAGACATTCCATGGAACTTACCCTGAGGTCAAGAAAATGTTCAACATATGATGCCTTTCAAATGTTTCACGTACGACCCACTAGCTGGAAGGCTGATCACTTGTCGCTGCTGAAGAAAAGTTTAAATGCTTCATACGCCGTGAACCCTTGAATGATAACCTTTATAAGCGTATGCACCAAAAATCTGTTGGTGTACGATTGATGTCATGGAGCCCTCGTTTCGCCACGGTTGTGTTGCTGTTAGCAACTTTGATGTTGAGCATTATTGGTTTTGGATTGACTGTGCCGGTGATGGCACAAGGATCTCCATTCAGTGTAATGGTTCAGCCAAGTAGGCAGGTCACTTCGCCCGGCATGTCTGTGGCGTACACTGTTGTTGTAACCTCGAGCGGAAGCTTCAGTTCTCCGGTTACTCTCAGCTATGCTGCAATAAACCTCCCCAGGGCGATCTCTGGAGAGTTCGTTCCAACAGTCACTGTGATGCCCTCTCCAGGTGGTTCAGCTTATGCAGTCCTTGTGATTCACGTTGGACACTCAACACCCGCTGGCCTGTACACTCTAACCATATCCGGTTCAGGAGGCGGCTATGGGTACGCAACGACAATCACTCTGGACGTAACGAATAGAGCCACGTTCATCGTGTCGGTCTCACCCATCTCTCAAGCAATCGGTGTGGGACATGATAAGCAGTACCAAATCACTGTGACCTCACTAGGGAGCTTTTCAGGTGAAGTTGACCTGAGCGTGATGACTCCTCCCTTCGGAATATCATACACAATAGACACCCCTGCGGTCTACCTGCCGGCTGGAGGTAGCGCAACGGCTATGCTAGACGTGTCTGTCAGCTTGGACATGCCTCTAGGCGACTATGCTTTGGTGATTCGGGGTTCAACACCAACCTGCAGCTTCCTCTGGTGCTACTACTGGATTGACGGGTGTTTTCCCATCCGCGATGATGTTCACTACGCGTTCGCCGTGGTCCAGGTTTCCAGCATAATGAGCTTCCAAGTCACAGTCTCGCCCTCAGCGCAGAGCGTGATGATAGACCACGTTGCTTTCTTCACTGTTCAGGTAACATCGCTTGGGGGCTTTGCCTCCGACGTTCAGCTGAACCTCAACCAGGTTCCGCCGGGTGTGGAGTACGCGTTCAATCCGGCCGTAGTGCACCCAACCGCAAATAATCCGGGAACGTCCACTCTAACTGTTAAGCCCTTGACGAGTGCATTGAAAGGAACTTACAACATGGACGTGACCGCAACGAGTGACGGAAACACGCAGGTCACTACGATGGATCTAACGATCATGCCCATCACCACACAACTGTATCTCAGCACCCCATTCACGGCTGTGAAAAGAGGCGACACCTTTACAGTCACGGGAAGCATTTCCCCCATCTTTGCCGGTGCACCAATAAATGTCATATACACTAGACCCACCGGAACAGTGTTCATGATCACCGTTCAAACGGGCGCCGATGGCACATTCTCTAGCCAGTACACACCAACAACCGTCGACCTCATCGGACCATGGACTGTAAGAGCCGAGTACTCCGGAAGCCCCGTGTATGTTGGTTCCTCAACTCCTACGCAAAACTTCCAGGTGGTAGAGAAAGGCTTCCTTGATCAATACGGACTGCTGTGGGCTGCAGACTATACCCTTTGGATCATTCTCTGGATCATCATAGTGGTAGGCATAATTGTAGCGGCCATCATTGGTGTACCAAAACTCTTTCCTCCCCGCCCACCCGTTCCATTCGTCCCACCCCCGGCCGTAGTGTCCGTACCGGTACCGGTGGTTCAGCAAGTATACCAACCCGTTCCCGTACCGTACTACTACCCCACACCCCCCACAAGCCATTCCTGGGCGGGTTACTGGTGGCATGGTGCATTCTATCACTCACACTGCCGCTGCTGTGGCCGCCCCCTACTTGTCGCGTCTGACATGACTAACTACTGCCCAGGCTGCAACCAGTACCAACCGAAAATGTGTTAAAGTCACATCACCTAGAAACCCATAACTGGCCCCGATCGTGAAAGGTACACCAAAAGCTTAATATGTCTATTGGGTTCTGATCGGACTGTGAAGCCTATGCTGTTTGTTGTGATCACGTGGCAGGAAGGAAGAAGCAAAGAACAGAAAGCAAAAGTTGCAGACGAGATAACAAAAATACTGGTTAAGGACGGTCAGCCATTCTGGGACGAGCCAGCGCTCAAGCCCGAACAGGTCACTGTAATATTCAATGACGTGAAGAAGGATAACTGGGCACTCAACGGGAAACTTGCCTCTGAGAGACCACACATTTAACGAACAACACTCAACCTCTTCTTAAATAGCTAAGACAGGTAGTGTTGAAGGATACTAGATCAATGTCTGATGCAAAGTATTGTCGGCATTGTGGAGCACCGTTGGCGTTTGATGCTGTGTTCTGTCAAAACTGTGGTGCTAGCGTGGAGCGTTCTCTCCCACCGGTAGCGTTCGGCAAGTTTACTTCAATAAAGCCATCTAGGCCGTTGGGAGTAACGATCCTTGCAATACTAAGCCTCATCAGTGGAGTTTGTCTAATACTGCTCAGCGGAATAATGCTGACCGCTGGGGCAGTCATACTCGGGATGACCACAGTATGGGGATCCCTGATCACAACCATCCTTCAAGCCCTTGCTGTTGTTCTGGCCCTATGGGGCCTACTTCAGCTTGTCATAGGCTGGGGCCTGTGGAACGGCAAGAACTGGGCACGCCTCATCACCATCGCCCTAGCAATACTTGGCATAATCACAGCACTGATCCTGCACTCGCTATCCGGCATCATAGTACTGGCCGTAAGCGCCATCATTATTTACTACCTGCTCCGCCCCCACGTTAAGACATACTTTGGCAAAGGAATAGAACCAGAACCAACAGAAAAAACTACTTCAATTGTAGTTTGAATCCGTTCTTCAGTGTGCCGCTCTCCGAGACTGCCCCGTTAGGATAGGCTGAATGTTAGGTGGGCTCCAGTTAGGCCCCTTGGAAAGCTTTCGCACCCTGCCGTTTCGAATGAGACCTGACGGTTGACTCTTCGTCATGTTTGAACGGTGCACTTCAGCAAAGACGGGCTGTATGTCTATGCCAACAGCAATCGCTGTACCATATATGACGTACAGGGCATCCGCTAACCCGTCGGACAATTCAACCAAATCAACCCGCTTGCGTCTCAGCGCCCTCAGAATTTCTTTCATCTCCCCCTTTAGCAGGAAAGCGCGACTCCTGCATACATCTCGTGTTGGAACCGTTGGGCGCGCTGGAGCGGCTACCCCAAACCGCTTGTGAAACGCCACCACCATTTTCTGCTCGTCATTCAAACTTGCTGCGCCAACTCCTCAACTCGTTCCCGTCAGTGCGGCTTGAACGATGACGACATCATTACCGCAAAGATAACTGTCGCGACAACAGCGGCAACAGCAACACAGAAAACTGCAACAACTGCCCAAACGTTAGTTGGTCCTAAGTAATGAAAACTAATAACGGGCCCCCCAATCGCGATCCCCAGGGCCATACATATTAGCGCCAGCAGGATGACCGTTCGCTTAGAAACCATTTTACACCCTCATAATCTGTCACGTCACTCGCAGCTTTAAAACGTTGTGTTTGGGCCCACTCTAGCCATACTTACCTATCCTTCGGAAAATGAGGTACCAATTCCCGATTAGGTTCCCCTTCGCTCGTGAGTGCTTGCCGAACCAGAAGACCCGCCCGAAATAGCCCCAGAAATGAATGGTGAACGGATGTAAGCGCAGGAGGTGATATTTTGGCTCATTCATTTCTCATCCCCCCTCTGTGCCTTTTCAAGGGTGATCCAAGGGAGTCATCGGGTGCGGTGGCGCGGTTCAACTCGCGTTAATTCTTTTTTCCCTCTCGATAGCTTGTTCCGTGTACTCTGCGAGCCACACAGCAACGTTGACTTGGGCTGGATTATCCATTCTGACGAACAGAATCGGTTCGCCTTCCTCACTGTCGTTGTCCTGAAAGATCCACCACGGATAGAAACGTGTTTTCAACCCGCGGCGCATCGCTTGAACGTTAGCAAACAGACATAGGAAACAATCGTAGATTTGACTGCGAAAAAGCCTGAGCGCACTCAATTGCCTCTGCGCCTCAACGTGTACCACTTGATTACAAATGGACTACCATCACAACGCACACACGTCTCGTATTCGAACGAGAGAACCCGCCTGTGAACGAGGCATACCAGGTGCAGCATAAGCCTTCGTTTAGTCACCCCTAGCATATTTTCCAACTCGCTCAGGTAACTTCTCCCCTTTGGTGACTCCTTGATGTGTTCCACTATTTTCCGGTCGATGCCGGACAGCCCGCGGGGAAGTTCATGTCGTTTCAATTCAGGTCACCCTCGATCGGGGGCGGGTTCAACTTCAGTGACACCCAAATGGCGTCCCCTTCGTCTCTTACATTCCACTGATCCTTGTTGAGCACAAGGTTATTAGCGTCCGGGTTATTGGCAAGTTCTTTGGGACTCAGCAGAAAAATGCTTGGAACAAGCCCTAGCTTCTCCTTGACCTGCCGTAGTTCCATTTGAAGTCTTTCCGCTTCCTTCTTCCACTTCATTCACGCCCACAACTCCTACAAGTGATGAATCCTCAGGTCTTATTTAAACCCGCCTTCAACATCTCCAGTTTGAAACAGCCCAAACTCTTAAATTCCACCCGCACACATTAGCATCATAACAGGCGAACGTGAAATGCCTCCCTCACTGAAGGATACTAAAACAACTCAACTCCCCCCTAGGCTAACTCCCCAACAAGAAGCGACAATGCTAACTAAACTCCGAAGGGCAAAAACCAAGATTAGTAAGGTGCTGGCACAGTCACCATGCATCTACCGGGGAATCCCCATCTGGGGTTGGTGTAGAAACTGTAATGGATGGCACGTGGGCTGTAACGCTAGGCGCCCAGAAGCACTTTACAAAGACAAAGAAGTCGCAAAGGGAACCTGATACCCCACAAGGGACAACTCCAATGAGCGATGGAAACCTAAGACCCCCCAACTTTAGTCGCAGGGACATGTCAGAAAGACGATTATGGAAAAGGCTTAATGATTGACCCATGCTACATGACATAGACCGCCCATTCGGGCTCTACAATACTATAGACGCGGAACGCTTCATGGTGTTCTGTATACTAGACCGTGCTCAGGAGTACACCCAGGTTTGCAGATCCTTTGATGCACTTGACAGACAGGGGCTGACAACAAGAAAGAACCTTAAACATGCCAACAAAGCCGCAATAAGGAGAATTCTGAAGAAGAGCGGCTACCGCTTCCCAAACCAGACAGCAGGGTACCTCAAAGCGTTTGCAATAAACCCGATCGATCTGAAATGCGCAACGCGTGAGGAACTGGTAGAATCAATCAAGGGCATTGGCCTTAAGCTCGCATCCATGTTCGTGCGAAACACACGGGGCGAGAAGGTTGCTGTGCTAGACGTCCACATCCGAAACTGGCTGAGAGAGAGGCATGGAAAATTGCCTAAAAGTTACTATGCCCAAGAAGAACTGTTCCTGAAGACTGCGAAGAGAATGCGACAGGACCCCCGACTGTTAGATGTCAACGTGTGGGAAGCAAGACGAAGAAAACATGATCACCCAAAAAAACAAGCACCAGCACGGGCTACGGCACACCGAGCCTAGCGTTCGCCTGGTATCCACACTTGCTGCACCGGCAGTACCCAAACACATCAACATTGAAAAGCACCCGTTGACCACACCCAACGCAGTTTCCCTCAAAAGACTTTAACATACCCTCGCCCGCCAAAGTCACCTTGCTCTCCATCACTGGTTGATCACTATCATTTGCCAGCTGTGAAACGGCCTGGCGCATCTGCTCCCTTTTCAAGCGAAGGAGATAGGCTTTGGATAGCTTCTGCGGCATGAACCTGCACCGTAACAAACTCCACACCCCATTTAAAAACGGCTTGTGGACGGCCCTCGGATAGTGTTGTGAACCACCGTGCCGTACGACCCTCTTTTGTCCCCTACCCCCTCTCTTTTTATAATCCTGTGCAGTGTGTGTCTCTACGGTCGATTGACATGTCGGGGGGCGAGAACTGTCCAGGAAGCGTTCAAGGTGAGATAGAGAAAACCACGGTAAAGCAGGTTCGTAAACGTGACGGGCGCCTTGTTGCCTTCGAAAAGAACAAGATCGCTTCCGCAATATCCAAAGCGTTCGCTGCAACGGTTGGCAAAAACATGGCTCTCGCTAATCAGTTATCGAACGAGGTAACCCTGGTTCTTAACGCAAAGTTTGACGCACAAACTATTCCCTCAGTTGAGGATGTTCAAGACATTGTGGAAAAAGTGCTGTTAGAGAGATGCCCTCCCAAAACGGTCAAGGCGTACATTATTTACCGCCAGAAGAGAGCTGAGATTAGAAAAGAGAAACAGCACCTCCTCGGTAAAGAAATTATCGACGAGGTTGACAAACGGTTTGACCTGAACGCACTTCGCGTCCTGAAATCAAGGTACCTGAAAAAAGACGACTCGGGAAAGCTGCTCGAATCTCCTAAGGAACTGTTCACAAGGGTTGCGGTTCACGTGGGCTTGCCGGGACTTCTCTATGATGACAGGGTCTTTGACCTATCCGCCAAATCCCCCACGCATGCGCCTGAAGACTTCAACCCAGCCACTAGCGAGGGCCCCCTGTCTGTAGGAAAGTATACTCTCAACCGCTACCACCTAGAGGCTCTGAAGATGATGTATGATCGCTTTGACGCGAAGGGGCAGATCAGGATCCGGTGGGGCGACTTTCTTTCCCTCCTCCAAGCAGGCCTGCTGAACAATCACGAGGCCGAAATGACTGCTTTCTATGACCTAATGGTATCCAAGCAGTTTATGCCAAACACGCCGGCACTCGCAAACTTCGGAAACATCCTCGGGATGGGCACCGCATGCTTCGTGCTTGATGTTGGTGATTCCATCGAGAGCATAATGGGATCACTTACAAAGACGGCCATCGTGTTCAAGTCTGGAGGCGGCATGGGTCACAACTTTTCAAAGCTGAGACCTGAAGGAGACTTTGTCAACTCAACCTCGGGCGTGGCATCCGGTCCAATAAGCTTCATGACCCTCTTTGACACAATGACAGAAGTCATCAAACAGGGAGGAATACGACGCGGAGCCAACATGGGCATCCTGAACTCAAATCACCCGGACATAGAGAAATTCATCATGGCAAAGGAAGGAAACCGTGCCCTGAGAAATTTCAACCTCTCCGTCCTGATCATGCCCGACTTCTGGGAGCACTACGAAAAGAACAAACCCTATCCGCTGCTCAATCCCCACTCCAACGAGGTTGTTCGCACGATCAACCCAAGGCGTCTCTTTGACATGATCGTTTATCAGGCATGGGAGAGCGCGGAGCCAGGAGTGATATTCCACGACCACGTGAACAAGTACAACCCGTTCCTGGAAGCCCTCGGGCCAATAATTTGCACAAACCCCTGTGGCGAAGTACTACTGTACCCTAACGAGTCCTGCAACCTCGGCAGCATCAACGTCCATGCCTTCACAGTGGAACGAGATGATGGCACCATTGAGCTTGATTGGGATGCGCTGGGAAAGGCCGTTGAGCTAGCAACGCGGTTTCTCGACAACATCATAGACGTGAACAAGTTTCCATTAAAAGAGATTGAAGAGATGTCTCTCTCCACCAGAAAGATCGGATTGGGCGTGATGGGGCTTGGCGAAATACTCTATGAACTCAGGATCCCATACAACACCGATGACGCCCGAAAGCTCATGGACCAGCTGATGGAATTCATCAACTACCACTCCAAACTGGCCTCAGTAGAACTTGCAAAGGAGAGAGGTGCATTCCCATACTATGATAAGAGCTTCTACCCAAAGGGACAGCTCCCGTTCAGCGGTTTTGACCAGAAGAAAACTTGGCGCCTCCCCTGGGACAAACTCGCACAGGAGATCAAAAAGAACGGCCTCAGGAACGGGTACACCACAGTCATCGCACCCACAGGTAGCATCTCCATGATCACCGGGTGCAGCAGCGGGATCGAACCCGTCTACAGCCTAGTGTACGAGAAACGAGTTAAGGTTGGAAGCTTCCACTACGTGGACCCCGTCTTCGAAAAAGTTATGACAGCGCTTGGACTCTACGATGAAGAACTGGTCAGAGAGGTGTGTGACAACAACGGCTCAATCCAAAATATCCCGTACGTTCCCAAAGATGTTAGACGATTCTTCGTCACGGCCACGGACATCCCACCCGAAGACCACGTACGGGCCCTAGCAACCTTCCAAAGGTGGGTGGATTCCTCAATCTCAAAAACGATAAACTTCCCATCCAGCGCAACCGCCGAGGACATGAAGGAAAGCTACCTGCTGGCCTACAAGCTAGGCTGCAAGGACGTAACCGTCTTCAGGGACACCTCAATCAAAGATCAAGTGCTGGTAGCACCCAAACCAACGAAACCGTCGAGACGCAGAAAGGAGTTAGCTAACTAAGCGAACGCACCATCAGCACGGCGTCCGCACTGTTAGCATAGTACCTAGGGATCACCCTCGCACGTGAGAAACCAAGCTTCCCGTACAGCCCCATCGCACCATCGTTCGTTTCTCTAACCTCTAGGTAACACTCATCAGCACCTATTCCTCGCAACACCCGCATGACAGCCCCCACAAGCCCTGAACCGATCCCTCTTTGCCTATACTCGGGCAGCACGGCCACAGAAATTATGTGCCCCTTCTGCACAAACTTGAACCGAACAATGTTGGAAAAACCCCCCTCCATCCTGCACATTATGTAACCAATTAACTGGCCCCCCATTTCAGCCACAATGAACGCTGACGGACACCTTCGAAAGGTTTCGATGAAAAAAGATGGAACGTAATTCTCAGGAAGACACCACCTGTTGATCTCGATGACAGAGTAAAGATCCCATTCGTTGAATCGTCTTAACAGTGTTCCAGCCAGCACGCCGACCACCTTTCGCCCTCTTTTAAAGTATCATAGACCATAAAAACCTTTATCTGGAACAGCCTGATCATAGTGAAGCCAGAAGGAAGGGACATGAGATGGTGCGCAGTAGACTCAGAATTATCAAATCGAGGATACGCAGGGCTATTGATTCCTACCACAAGGCTTCAGACCTAGACTAATGTTTAGGAGAAGAAGGAAAGTGATTGCAGCAAAGAAAGAGGACACATCCAAGAAGCTGTTGGACCTGTTAAGATTCCTCGAGGTTGTGGGAGGCGCCAAGTGCAGGGTGTGTGGAGGAGAAATGCAAGAGGCCTCCTCATCCGCTGAAGGTATAAAATACACCTGCAAAGCTGCAGGCAAAGAATGGGAGCAAAACAAGTTTTCGGTGCGGGACCCCTCCTTTGACCACCTCAACCGGTCAGAGTTTCATACCGCTCGCTCGAAGTACGAAGAGGGAATCCTGTTCGCCGCCGAACAACTGAAGAAAACCCTAAAAGCCCCCCCGTTTTGCCTAATTCAGTAAAACACAACTGATGGGAGGAAAAAGAAAATTGCGATTTGTCGAATCATTTGTTGTCCTTGTTTTAATCTTGGTTGGCGCCATCAGCCTTTTCGGAGGAGTGTTTATCAACATGGGCTCCTTTGTTGTTAATGGGCTATTGTTCTCGCTGGGAGTAGCTCTCCTCAGTACAATGTTCCTTTTCTATACGGGGTTGCCTGAATGGCTGAACCCGGAACTGAAGACCCTTCGGCTAGAATACGAGAAAGATGAAAAGGAGAAAAAGTTTTCCCAGTCAAGCCCCACTTGAAGAATCCCCGGTCGGTGACGGTTTCTCTTCCGCGGGACCGCTCTGTGCTTGTTCTTCTGCAACTGTTCTTGTGACGCTTATGTGCGCACTTGCCTCTTCTAGGCGTGTTCTTAGACTTGTTATTTCTTCTTCCAGTGCTCTGACACGCGTGTTTGCTTCCTCCAGCTTTTTCATCGCTTCCTCCAGCTGCGCTTTCGCTTCCTTTGCTTCGAACACTTGGTACTTCAGCTCTTCAGTCATGCTCCTGACTGTGGAGTCTACTTCCTCTTTTGTTCTCTCCACTTCTGCAATCCTTTTGTGCAGCGCCGTTATTTCGTTGGCAGCGCTGGTTAACTCTCTCTTCTCGTCTTCCAGAGTGGTTTCCAGCCGTATCTTTTCAACGCGCAGTGCATCATGTTCTTCTCCTGGCACGGACTGTGCCAGCTTGGCCAATAATTCACTTACGCTTGCTTCAAACCTGGCCACTTGTTCTTGAAGAGTCTTTATCTGACCCTTGAATGTTTCCGTATCTGCTTCGACCTTGACTTTCGGGACCGATGCGTTCAATTGTTCCTGCAGTCTGGCCACGGTGTCCTGTAGTTCCTTAATCTTCCCCCTCTTCTTCATGGACTGAAGCTTGGTCAGGAGTGGCTCTCGATGATTTGTGTTTGATGGAAAGCGCTTGATGAGCCTTTTCCTTTCCTTTGAAATAACCTCTTGAAGCGAACCTGCCTTGAGTGTTCCTACCGGTTTGGATCTTCTCAGCTTCTGTTTTTCTTTCAAATGTCTCTTCCCCTGTTTGGCTCTGACCATTTCGGCTCAGGAAAGCTTGATGGTTTTCTTCATTTAAAGCTATCGCAGAGCCTCAGGCATCCGCCTTGCCTTTAGCAGTGTTTTCGATGGCTTTTACGTATTTGACTTTCACGTGCTCTGCAAAGGCTTCTGGGCTTAGCCTGTAGCGGTAGGTATCGGATCGTTCCCCTTTTACAATACCGTGGCTTCGGAGGATCGTGATCATGTAGCGAAGGTAGCGTTCGCTCATGTTCGTTTTTCTTCGCAACTGGTCAAATGTCAGATGGTCTGTTCCGACTGCTCGCATGACAGTGATCAACCCCTTCTGGGTGCTGGTATAGTGACTGAGAAGACGTGCAACGTCTTGAAGACCCATCCGTCATCACTCAACGATCCTGCTTGCTATCCCTTTAAAGCGGTGAAAGAAGCGTTACAGAAAAGGCGTGTTACGCTTGTCGGACGGGTTCAGGGCCTGCACGTTGTCTCATCCAACGAAATATCAGGATGACAACGACCAGTAGCACTAGAACAATTATGAGCACTTGCGTATTGGAAACCTGTGGTGCTGTTGTGGTTTCTGTCGTGGGAACACTGAAGACCGTGCCGGCACGGTCATTAGTCGAACCCATCACGCTGACAGTGTAGGCCCCGCTTGCTCCGGAGGCAACGGTGAACTGTCCAATGACCTTGCCGTCGAATGCGTTGCAGTTCGAGTCTTCAATCAGCCCGGTGGGGGACGATGAGATTGTACATATCATATCGCGGGAGTCAAAGTTACTGCCAGTAACCTTAACGACGGTTCCCGGTTCTCCATGGGCTGGGTTTAGTGTTATGACCGGTGAGACCGCTAATGACGGTTGTAGGACAGCGAACAGAAACACTGTCAAAGTAATCAAGAGCAGACTGTACCTTGCGTTCTGTGAAAACATGATTATCTCTCTCAACAAAATACTCTCACCTTTTGGCTTTTAAACCTGCCTGCACGTCCTTTTTGATACTCCCCGCAAAGTGGGTCTAAAACGGTTCTTTTTTAAACTCGAGTGCAAGGTATTTTGAAGGCGCTTGAACACAAAAAAGCATCTAGCGATCGTTCTAGTTCTTCTGCTACCTTTATTGGTGGGATTTCAGAGTGTTCCTCCGGCTCATGCTGCAACTGAGCCGGTTCGTTTTGGAATGCAGTCCATGGTTAGCCCGTATGACTTTTTGTCAGGAACTGTTACGGTTGCAGGGGTCGGCACCTATAACACTCACATGCAACCTGTTGGGACTTGGTGGACGTCAGACATAGTCTCTCTATCAACGGGCACGTGGACCCTGTCTGCTTCTGTTCCCACGGGTTACCATTTCAAGTCCGTGACACAGTACGGTGACGTGTGCTTCTGGGGCTGGTTTGCAAACCCGAACTATGGCTACGGAACCTGTGACTCGCACACACCACAATGGGATACAAACCACATAGGTTTTGAGACCGCGAACTCTCAGACCACGCGAGTTCACCTCGACAGTGTTCTCAACTACAACCCCTTCAGTTTTCCAGCTGCCTTCATTTGGGTTTACGTTGAACCCGACGCAGGCGTGACTTCACTCCCCCCACCAGCATCACACATCATTACGGTTAACACCAACCCTTCGGGGCTTGATAACCCGCAGGGAGGAGGAACCTACAGTGCGGGCACAACCATCACGATAAGCATTGGCTCCGTGAACGGGTACACGTTCCAGAAGTGGTTAAGGGATGGCGTCGACTATTCCACACAAATGTCCTTCCAGTACACGGTCGACGGAACCCACACCTTCACAGCTGTGCTCCAACCAAACCCGTCTGGAAAGTACACGCTGGTGCTACAGGTAAGCCCCTTGGGAGCAGGAGCCACGGCCCCCATAACGGCAGGATCTCCTGGCCAGTATGAGGCTGGAACCAAGCTTCAACTGAGTACCCTCGCGTATCAGGGTTACACGTTCTTATCATGGTCAGGGTCAGGCTCAGGAAGCTACTCAGGCGCGGGCTACAAGTATGGTCAACCAGACCCGAACGGATGGTTCAGTTCGTGCTCTGCAGGTGAAGTGTGTGCAGACGTACAGATGAACAGTGACGTAACCGAAACCGCGATCTTCACCACAATCAACAACAGTTACACGATCAATGTGAACACAAGCCCGTCCGGCCTTGCCTCTCCGGTCGGGGGAGGAAGATACACTGGGGGCGCGAGCATCACAATAAGTGTTGGCAGCGTGACAGATTACACGTTCCAGAAGTGGCTGCGGGACGGCACCGATTACTCAACCCAGCAAACATTCCAGTACACGGTCGACACGAATCACACGTTCACAGCAGTCTTCCAATCAACACAGTTATCACTCAACGAAAAACCAACAATGCTTGTCTACCTCTCAATAATCGGCGGGGGCAACCCTCAGTCCCCGATCTTCAACTACATGAGCAACGGCCAACAGAAATCGTACACTCTCCAACCCGAAACACTCTCTCAATTCAACGCAGACTATGGGACAACTTGGTCGATCACTCCCAACCCACTGGCCGGCTCAAGCTCAACGGAGCGCTGGTACTCAAGCCAACAGCTGAGCGGAACAGTTGAACAAGCATTCTTAGGCCCAACGAACAGGATCATCTACTTCCAACATCAATACTACCTAACGGTACAAGCCAACCCGACAAGTGGTGGGCTCGTCATGCCCCCCTCCGGCTGGCAGAACGCAGGCATAACAATCAACATAGATGTAACGCCCACTACGGGCTACACGTTCTCTGGCTGGACCGGCATGGGACTGGGAAGCTACACCGGTAACATGAAAGCATCCTTCGTCACCATGAATGGAGCAATAACTGAAACAGCGGCCCTTACAGCGTCCACTGGCACAATCCCCCAAACCAGCGACGAGCAGAGCAATTACGGAATGTGGTTCTACAACCTACCCCCCATTCGAGGTGAAGTCAAGGTGTGGGTGCAAGATACCCCGATCACCAGCGACATAACCAGCGCCATCCAGTATGCCCAAAACTCACTAGCACAGTGGAACCAAGAATACCCTAGCTACCAAGTCAATGTACACTATACAGTCCACGTCCAACAACCGGGTGAGGAAACTCCACCGGACCCTGAACACAACGTCACCGCCGCGCAGAACTTCGTGAAAGCTCACCCATCCTACGATATCTTCATCATAGCGAGCAAGGCGAGCGCGTGCGCCACCGGTGAAGCCTGGCTGAACCTACCAATCATAGAAATGACATACTCTGACGTGCCCCAATGCCAGGGGATCGGATACTCAATCACCCTACACGAGTTAGGACACCAGGTGTTTAGACTGGGCGACCTCTACAACGGCCCCGGACCCGGCACATGGCTACAGACTCACCCAATGATCAACGGAGAGATCATGCAGGGCACACCATCATACCAGTCCTACTCAACCCTAGACTTCTACAGCGCATGGAAACAAGAAACCCTCTACAAACAGTACGGAAGCAGCATGCCCTCTGGAACCAGCAACCCCATCTACCTGCTAAACAGCATCTCCTACAAGTGGTACTGCTCGAGCAATCAACTCACACCCGGCAACCTCACAGGACAAACCGGATGCCCGCTGCCACCCACCCTCCTGTGGGCAATGTGCCCGAACCCCCGCCAACCGTGTAACTAGACCCTCCTAGCAAGCAACATCTCGTCTCGCTTGATCCCTTGAGAGTCACAACAGTTAAGAGACAGCCATTACAAAGAGCATCAAGAGTTGACTGCGTTGGTTACGGACGATACAAGAGTAGTCTCACTCATTTCACCCCCGCTGACGGAATGCCGCACTCTGATCAATGACGCACTGGTCAAACAGAAGATGCTGATAGTGGCGGGAAACTGTACAGTGAACTATGAGGGCAGGGCTGCCTCCAAGCTCACCTGGGGTGAACGAGTCCTGATAATCAAAGCAGACGGATCCGTGCTGATCCACCGCCTCTCAGGATACGCCCCTGTAAACTGGCAACCCCCCCGATGCCAACTCAGCACCAACATAGAAGATGGAAAGCTCCTTAGCATTGTGGCAGTTCGACAGAAGCCCAAGGAATCCCTGAAACTAGTTTTTGACAGCATCACCGCAATCCTAGCCCTATCCCTCGCTGATGAAGGCGAGTTTGCGATGCACGTCACGGAGGAACAGATGAAAAAAGCAATCCTGACTGACCCCTCTCTAGTTGAACCAGGATTAACTCTGATCGCTGAGGAAAGAAAGATGGGTGACTCTGGTTTCACCGACGTCTATGCCGAGGATTCTAATGGACAACTCGTCGTGATCGAGATCAAACGCAAACCGGCAGGATGTGATGCAGTGCTGCAACTGAACCGCTACGTCACCACCCTCCGAAAGAGAGTAAACAGACCTGTCAGAGGAGTTGTGGCGGCTCCAGAAATAAGATCGGGAGCAGCAGTGTTGCTTGAAAAGTTCGGGTATGATTTTAAACCCGTGGCGCCGGACAAATGTTTCCAAATATTGAAGCCAAGAGTGGATGCTCGAATAAGCGATTTCCTTAAATAGCAGCGAGCATGGTTAGGCACCCCATGGAGTGGTTGATGTGAAGAGAACGCTCTTCTCCTCCTCAGCGCTCATTCTGCTATTGGCTTCTGTAGTCCTCAGTTTTGGCGTCATATTCTACCCTGATCCCGTGGTTGCGACCAACATGAAAATCATCCTGACCGGCGTGTGGCCCGTTACCCTCATCTTGATCGCGGTCGCCATCAGCAAATCGTCCACAATATACAGGCCCTCCAGAGTGACTGGACTGTTGCTAGGGTTCGGTATCCTGTTCGGCTTTTCAATGACCGAGTTCTTGATCTTGCTGTTCGAGAACCTCCTAAATCTTGCCCTCATCGAAATGGCGATGGCAAGCCTCTGTGCCATAATCATTCTCCTGTGGGTCTCAGAGAAGGTGCTGTACAAGTGTTCATTGTGCGGTATTCATCTTAAACGTGCAAGGATTAGGATACATACTCTAAAGTATGCCACACTGTGCGCCGACTGCTGGGCCTCGAAAGTGGGAGCGATCATTGATAAGCACCCCATCTCAGACAACGAGTCTGTGCTGAAAAAATGAAGATACTTCAGTTCAAGCAACCGATACGCGTTCGCTGTTCAGCGTGCGGAGAGTTTCATGAAACGGAGGGTGCACATCCCCCTGAGAAACTTTGTGCGCGCTGTGCAAAACAGTACGGCGTAGACTCCGTGGACCCTGAGAAACCTCGGGCCTTCATTGAGTACTTCCAAGGCCTAGACGAGCAGGGGATCCCGTGGGGATTATCCGACCTAAGACGCAAAGCGACCGAGCTGGGGCTACCTCAACCCCACTGGGTTAGGGATGGAAAGGGCGTGAAGATGGTGTGGGCGGACGGGTCTCCAGTCGGCAATGATGATTCCGAAAAGAAAGCACCTGAGACCTAACTTTCTATCTACACTGCCATCTGCACAATTCAACCCCTATTTTCACTCGGATCTTGTCGTGTTTGGTCACGTTAGTTTCAGTGGAAAAACGCAACGCTTATAGGCGTACGATCAAACGAACAAGATAAGAATTGAACCGCATCCGTAAGGGTGCTTCGTTCATTTCTATCTAGGTGAACAAGGTCGGCAATAATAGTGGTTCATGATTTGGACTTTCCCGTCTACAAGCGAAGCACCTGCTTAAAACGCGCATTCTGGCTGGTTGCCCTTGGGGTGTTTGGAAACCGTGAATGGTTGATCAAGCATATGCCCATCTGGCTTGCTCACGAAAAGTACGCCTTCGCTCTGGCCTTGGCGGAGGTTGACAAGCTGTATGGGGTGAAGGCTGTGTTTGGTTTGACGAAGGAAGTGCAAAAAGTTTTTCCCGACCTTCGGAAACAGTTGGAGGAAAAGGGGTTCGAGACTCGCGATCACTCGCACATTAAGAAGAAGACGTTCGGCAGAGGTGTTTGGTTTCCGCCCCTGCAGGTGAAACCGGAAAACATGATCTATGACCGCCTCTACACCCTGAGGGGACACACGACCCTACCCGCACGTGATGATGTGGTGGCATGGCACGTGGATCACCCTTTTAACCTTGACAGGTACTTGGAGTTCCTAGAACGAGCCAAACAGGGGGGATTATTGTAGTCTAAAAGTAGACTAGAAATGGACCAAGAATGGACCAAGGATAGTCTAACAATAGACTACAAATAGACCAAGAACGGAGGGAAGAATGATTGAGTGCGCCAACTATTGCTAAGACGGCGGTAGTTTCGAAGGATGCTAAGATTGGTGATGATACCATCGTTCAAGACTACGCCATAATTGAGGGCGGTTGCGAGATTGGTAAGGCGTGCAGGATCGGGTACCATGCGGTACTTCGAAGAGGTACCAAGATTGGGGATCACTCCATCTTTGGAACACACAGCGTCAGTGAAGGAAAGAACAGCATAGGCAGTTACACAACGATTCACAGTCAGTGTCACATAACCGCGGGCGTAGTCATCGAGGACCACGTGTTCATCGCCCCCTTTTTCTGCGGGGCCAACACACCACGGATCGTTCATGGCCGCAAGTACCCGCTTGTGCTCAAGCCTTACAGGGTGAAGTTTGGAGCACGCATAGCCATATGCGTCGCGGTTCTCCCAAATGTCATCATAGGACGCGAGGCCATGATCGGTGCCTTCTCCTTGGTCACACGAAACATCCCTGACTTCGCTGTGGCTTACGGAAACCCTGCCAGAGTTGTCAGACAGATCCCCAACGATGAACGCCTTGAATGGAACCCCCCTTCGTAGGATGGGAAGAAAAAGCATGATACACAGAAAAGATTTTCAAGCCTACGAGAATGTCAGACAGAGTGGTGTTACGAACATGTTCAACTTTGCAGTGGTCAGTGAGCTTTCCGGGCTGAGTAAAGCAAAGATCATAGAGGTAATGAGGCATTATCAGGCACTGAAGAAAGAGTGGAATGCTGTAACGGCCACTAAAAAAAGCATGCACTAACAGCGAAGCATAAAGTAATAAGCGAGCAGTCATGATCCTTAAGAGTGAGGCTCTGTGTTTGGCGGATTTCAAGTATAGAATATGTGACCTGAGCACTTGTCTGTTAGAGCGAGGCATGATGTGCTGGTATAGTGATGTCTGCCCCTTTGCGAGTCAGAAGGCAGTGGGCATCGTGGTCTGAACAGGCTGAAGGATTAGGTTCTGACCTGAAGGACCTTGCCGGATTGGTAGAATGCTTCAACGGTGCCTGGGTCCCACCACCCGAGCAGTTCAGGTTTCTCGATAAGGTCTGGTCGATGGAAAGGAATTTTTCCAGGTCCCAGTATCATGCTGAGCGGGTGAGGTCCCATTTCTTGTCTTATCCTGATGAGCTCGGTGCCCTTGAACCACAGACCCATTCTTACGAGTGAGCGACGGATGGCTATGTCTTGGAGGTGCGTTCGTTTTGTCTCCTGTTTCATGTAGTCTAGGCCCGAGTTAACGTTGGACGGTTCATCATCATAGACGTCGCGTGCTTCAGTGATAAGCTGCTTGAGCACATCTGGATGCTCCTGCAGGAAGAGAAAATAAGCGTCCTCGTATAGCAGGTAGGCGCCGAGACGACCAACGTACTGGTTCCTGATCTTCCATACCATGCGCCAGTTTCCTTTCCCAAACGTCTCATCCCACTCCTGAAAACAGGTGTCCCGTAACTTGCCCTGGTACCCCGGACGCTCCACAGTTCTCCAGCCCCCACCTTCACCATAGCCATCGTTCTGCCAGGGAAGCTTAGTTTGCATCGTGATCCTCTCGAGGGTCTACAGTGACCAGTATGTTGTTTGAGTTAACGGTTGTAGTGAAACGGTGCATGTTAAGCTCATAGAAGGTGACGAACTCTCTGGGAACGGGTAGTTGGATGCGGTCCGCTTTCAGCTTTATTGGTGCGGTTGAACTGAACGGTGCTGCTTTCTGCCACTCGCGGAGGGGTTTGCCTGTGATTCCTAGGGTGTGATGGTCAAGAGCGTAGAAGTATGCTCTACGCTTCCAGTTTGATTCGTCGATGCGCAGCAGACTTTTGGATACGCTGATGACCGTTAGCGATTTCATGCTTTTTCACGGAACCAGTTCCGCTGTGTTGACATCGCACGCCTATGTTTTAAGTGTTGCGCTTAGGGTTCCTTTTGAGCGAAAATGAGTGGGCGGGATAAACGTCGGAAGCATGAGGCTCCAATGCCGGCAGCGAGCGCTGGACTGTTAAGATTCTTTGAGGAAGATACGCCTGGAATCAAGGTTCGCCCAGAAATGGTTCTGATGCTGGCGGTTGCGCTGATCGCTCTAAGTCTCTTTGCCTACATGATTTTCAAGTAAGGAACAAACAACAAAGGTTGAAGGAAACGGACAGGGTTAGGATGTTTCTCGCCAGGTGCTCCCACAGCTTGTGCACCTGAAGAATTGGGTTGAAGACTCATCAGCCCCCCGGGTCTGAACGATCCAGTAGAACGCTTCCTTGTGCCCACACTTGGGGCACTCCATTTTCACTGTGGGGAGGGGTCTGATCTTTTGTTCTTTTTTGCCTATGATGACTATGCTGTCTCTTCCGGTTTCCAAGTGCTGAACGGTTTTGGCCGTTTTCTGGGTCTCGTAGCTGCAGGCCGGACAGGCCAGCACAATCGACTTGGCTTTTTGGACCGGTAGGAGCCGCATACCGCACTTTGGACAGAAGCGCATTTTTCTCAGACCATTACATAGGGCAGATCAAGAGCAATATTTAAAGGTGTCTCGGGGGTGACGAGGGATCGCGTTTTTAAGCTGGGACCAATAGATTTTCATGGAGAATAGGTCATGAACACGAACAAGCTGCTTGCAGTTATTGCGTCAGTTGTATTGGCACTGGTCGTCATTATTGATGGCGCCATGTACGTTTTTCACGTCGTTGGCCTCGCCAGAGTCTGGTGGAGTACCACGGCCAGTGTGCTGCTTCTGAGTTTTGGCGTTGCAGCGATTGCTCTAACCTTGATTCAAACCCGGCAAAGCTTTGAATGCCTTAAGCGGATCCGCGAGGGTGCTCAGGGGCCTCAGAAGAATAGAAAACCATAGAGCAACAATGAAAGGTAGAAGAAAGACATATGAATGAAAGAATGAGTGAGGATCAGAAGTACGAGAAGCAAATCAAAGAGAGCAACGTAAGGCTTGTCAAGGCACTCAGAGAAACAGTGAGTCTTGGCCTTCAAGCAGCTGTGGCGAAAGAGAGAGACAAAGAAACCCGAGGAGCACCTCCGAGCGCGTGATGCCCTTGCTACCTCCCACCGTTTTGAACGCCTGGTTCTGGGTGACTATAGGAGGCATCATTCCCATGATCGGGGTTCCAGTGATCGCGTTTACCTTTCGCAGGTTTACTTCTGCGCTGCCGTTCTGGTGTCTCTGCGGTTGGTTAGGACCCATCGGGTTATGCCTTCAAGTGGGAGGCGTGTACTATGTATCAATGCTCCAGGCGCTTGACGGTTTGATCCTGCTAACGATTGGAACAGTCTGTCTCGTTTTGGCGGCAGCTGTAGGAATTCTCGCTTTCCGTTTCGGGTTATTGTTAGCCAAACTGTCTCCCACGTGTCCACCACCAAATGTGCCGTCGTAAGCTACCCACGACTGAAGGTCGTGGGCTTTCCATCGGCGGTAGCGGTTTGTGGCACACTGTGCCGTGCCGCTTCCTCATCGGAACGCAGAAGTCCGCTTACAGGGACTCGTCTACCGGCAACCTGGAACCATCGCTGATCAGGGCTTGGGTTCCGCGCCAGCAGAGATTTAACCGCAACAGCCAAACTGGCTTTGCGGTCACTGTTCACCGTCAATCCGCACCTTGGACACTTGAACAGGGTATAGTTGCCTGATGTGTGTCCGTGTGCAGCCACAGCACCGCAGCGGCTGCACCACTTTGACGTATGGTACGGATCGACTGGGATTAGGACGAGGCTCTTGTCGAAGCAGCGTGCTTCGAGAGTCCGCCTAAACTGGTAGAAGGGTATCCGGAGAACTTCCCGGTTGAACCTTCGACCTTTCGGACTGAAACGCTTCAGCCCCTCAATGGCTATGTCAGCATTGTACTGGAGAGCGAGCAGGGTTATGTCTCTGACGACTTCTCCGACCCTGTTCCTGACAAAATTGTGTTCCCTAGTTTTGAGACGATTGAGGCTCCTCTGGGCGCGGTGGCTTCCTTGGTCAGCTAGGCTTTGCAGCCGGGCTTTGCGGATCATCATGCGTTTTCGTTTCACCCAGATGTCCTTGCCCATGTAGGTCTGCAGGAGCACCCTGCCCTCTGGGGATAGAATGGTTATGGCGAAGCATTTGCTGTTTACGTCCACTCCCAGCGCGTTCTCTCGACTCGGTGGCTGGGCAGTGGTGTCTTCTTTCTGCAGGTAGGCTACGACCTGTTGGTTTGCTGTGAGTCCGTAGGTCTTGCATGTCCACCCTGACTCGATCAGGTGATGGTATCGGCGCAGGTTTTCATTGTTCCTGACTGGTACTGCGATTCTTCTGCGCGGGTACGGGACGAACTCAACGAAAAAACGCTTCTTCGTCTGAAATGTATGACAGTTACGGGGCACGTTGAACTTGACCGTAACCGCTTTGAGAATGTTTCCTTTACATCTGATAACACTGCGCTCTATGTCACAAACTACCTGACTATTGAAGCCCGTCGCCTTCTTTGAGTTATGATAGGTCCGAGTGTGAAGCTCCATCAGATGCTTGCTGGTTCGAGCCTTGAGGAGCGTATTAGCTAGCAGGAGAGCATCCTGATTGAACCTGTTCAGAGCATGGGCTTTGCTGGTGGTCGGGTCCGTCTGGAGAAGTATCGCGCGCTTCATAGCCCTGATCGTAGTCACTTGGCAGCTTGCTTCCTTAAAAAGTTGTTGGCAATTCCTCCCATGAATGAATTCATGGGTTTCCTTGCCAATTTTTTATGAAACATCTTGTTTCGTGATGACACGAGATCAAGTTTTTAAGCGCTGGCGGTAAGACCTTCTCAGGGTAAGAACATGGAAGAACGTTTCTCACTGGCGCTAGCTACTCTGGTGGCAGCCTTGATTGCCATTTTTGTGGCGGGCGTGAGTATCTTTGTGTGGGCCCTCCCGAAAGCAGCGGGCACCCAGGGTGTATCCTACACGCACCTGGCGACAGTTGGCGCAGTAATAGCTATTGTGGCCACCTTCTTCATGGTCATCCTTGCTGGTGTTACATCACGGAAGCCACGGAAGCCAGTCTCGACGAAGCGATTACTTGAGCGTGTGCCGTAGTGCCATTGTTTCAGCATTTTTGCTGAACTGACAACATTACAGAGAGACCATGTCACATAGAAAACGGGCTTTTTCCACTCTTTGCCGGTTACAGAGCAGGTGTGTTAGCTGGCAATGGGAGCAGATGAAAAGCCCTCAAAGACCTCGCGCCAACAGGTTTGAGCACAAATCGTGGCCAGCTGCACAAATGACAGAAGCAGTATGTCACAGACAAAAATCCTCACTTTTGCACTTCCTGACTACTCAGCAACTCCTAATCTTTCAAGTTTTGCTATTACTGACTACTCAGCAACTGCAAATCTTCCAAGGTTTGCTCTTACAGACTATTTCAATGACACCTAACCAAGGCACACCATGACCACAACGATCACACGAACTAGAGCGTCCATGCCGGTGCAGTACCATGAAAAGATAGGTTTATCTATACGAAGCTTCCTTTCTTTGAAGTAATTCAGGTTGGTAGCGACATGAATAAAACAGTATTGTTCTTCGGTATCCTCATTCTTTTGGTGTTCCCAATATTCACCGCCGCCTACTCAGTTTGGGGATACTACACAATCACCTACGAATTTGATAGAGACCTTGGTCAGGACCTGAACAACCTCGTCCGGTCAAGCGACATGGTGATGACCCAGCAACTTCTAGGCAAGATCCTGTCCAACGACCTGTTCACCCACCCTGCAACCCCCTTGGACATAACTGCTGCCCTCCGGCCCACACAGGATTCCACAGTCTACAAGTATAAGATCATACTTGAAGGCTTCAAGCGACGGGCAGACATACTCGTGCAGTTCCAACAACGACAGTTCGGCGAACAACCCTCTCTACCCTACTTGGAGCTTAACAGGTACCAAACGGAAAGACAACAACTACTGAGCGACATACAATACGAAGTAGGAGAAAGAACTCAGTACTATGCATCTGCTTGGAGCTACCTCCACTACCCCTGGTTCTTCTGGTACGGCCCATTCACGATAGTTGTGATAAACATCCTCACCATAATAGCATACGTGGTAACAGCATTCATTGCCCCTCTCAGAAAACCCCCCACAGCCCAGTGACTTCCTTCCACGACACCAAAGGTCGATGCCCGCTGAACAGCATAACAGTCAACCGGTAAGCAGCAGATTTAAATTAATGCACGTACACTGTAGTTCGTGCGAGGAAATCGAGTGAAGATAGGAGAAAAATAGGTTGAAGCATGTGAGCCCTTTGCGCAAACCCTCTGTGAGCACTAATATTGTACAAAGCATACGGAAGAAGCTACAAGAAAGGCAACACGGCTTGTGTGCGATTTGCAGAGTGAATAAAGGGACATTGCTTGATCATGACCACAAGACGCTGCTTATTAGAGGCTTGTTATGTGTTCTGTGTAACGCTTTTGTCGGAAGATACGAAAACCCCAAAGACTCCTTGTTCAAAAAGGGCGCAATGGATACTGTCTGGTCAACTGTGCATTTAAGTACGCATGAGCTAAAGGCAAGAATAGCCGCATACCTCAGCAATCCGCCTGCAAGAGGACTGAAGACGAAGTATCCATTTGAGACTAAGCGTCGAAAGGTTCGTACGTCAATCAATCTGAGCAAAGAAAGTGTGAAGTTTGCTAAAGACCTTGAATTGAACATTTCTCAAATAGCCGAGGTTGCCTTACGAGGTGAGGGATTGAAGCGAAAACAAGCAAGCGAAAGAAATGTACGCTTGGCATATGCTACCTTGTTCACGGCAATGAAACCCCTCTTAGTCACATACGACCCCATCGTCCTAGTTGGGCTAACCCGCCCTGATCTTGAAGATGCCTACGAGTCAGTCACTCGAGATGAAATACTTGCTTCAGGCCCCGAACCCGCCTGGTACTTTTTGACCAAAGAAACCCTGTTCGAGAACAAGCACAGCGGGGAGCTGGATGCCCCAAAAGACATCAGCCTAGATAACATTCAACTCTGTGACCTGTTGCCTGGAAACGTGATCGTGGAGAACCTGATAACGAGCATCATGAAAGAAACAAAAGCCAATATGGCAACTATTCGAGAACTCATAATAGCTCAACGAATCATCAACACAATAACGAACCAACTTTTAGGATCAGGACACGAAGACCTACTGTACAATGAGCAAAGAGATGTAGAGGCAGCAATGAAAAATGCTAAACTTGGAACGTGCCATGATTGCCGTAAGAAGCACGTGTACGTTACGCCATATGGTCCTCGTGCAGAACTGCTCTGCGGCAGCTGCAAATCTAAGCAACTACAGGTAGACAGCATTCTTAGGGTTCCATGATCCGTGTGAACTTGAACAAAAACGTGTCCTGAAGAAGGGCGTGTGAACAGGATGACACGTAAGTTTGATGACATAGTGTTCATGACAACATTCCAATCCCTACTGGAGGATCAATACACCAATTTCAAGTACCCCCCAGTGATCCTGAACCTATCACGCTTGGCCCGTCAGACCTGCCAACAGCTAAACTATGCACAATGGAAGAACCGTGAAACAATCAACACCCTCATTCGAGCATGGTGGAACAACCTACCAAAAGCTCGCGACGAACGATATGAACATCGACTATTCGAACGAGACTGCCGCATGAGCCGAAGCGGGAGACCCACCTTCGTTTGGGTGCGACACACTTCCGGCGTTCAGGCAGTAGATCTCATCATGTTCAAAAATTGGCAATGAAAGGGCATCGTTTAAATTCGTGGGTAGACAAGCATTTTCAGCGGTCCGATGAGGGCTGCGATCAACCCTGATGTCCACTCCGTAAGCTACCCACGACTGAAGGTCGTGGGCATTCCATGGCTAACGGTTTACAGCGCACTGCCTTCCCGCCGTCGCCTCATCGGAACGCACGGATCCGCTTACAGGGATCCTGTCCACCGGCAAACTGGAGTTTCCTCCGCGCCGGCAGAGGTTTGTTTCTCTTGGCCAAAGCACCGCAGTGGCCATACTGAACCATACATGCTGACTGCCTTATAGACTTTGCGGCAATTCCTCCCACGAATGAATTCGTGGGTTTCCTTGCCGATTTTTTATGAACATTGGTGGTTGGTCCGGGGCTAGCACGTGTGTTAGCCCCGCAACTTACGCTGAAGCTTGCTGAGCCGCTTCATTGTGCTCAGGATCCTTGTTAATTTGTGACCATTTGATGAGGGCTTTCGCTACCTTTTGAATGGTGCTTCTCGAGACTTCTCTTATCTCTGTGTTTTGTAGTCCTGACTTTTCAAGGCCCCTGAGACTCTTGATGCTCCCGGACAGCATGCTCGCAAGAGCGAGCAAGTTGCTCCGTTCATCCTGAGAAGCATCAGTACTTCTGTTCAATGCCCTGTGTCGTAAGCTGTCCGCCACAAAGCTCAACCCGTCTAGGTCAGCTTCACCAACGCTATTCGTCGGCCATGCAACGTTTGCCAGAAAGAGCTTAAGAAACGAGCTGAGACAGTTGTTTACAGCGATCATGCCGACCCGCTTTTTCATAACATGACCACCCCTATAAATTGCATGTAGACCAAAACCTCCACTGAGAGGACACATTTGACCACATATTACACTGATCCAATTTTCCAACACACTGTTCCGTTTTCCTCACACACTATGCTTGCAAATCCGTTACATTTTAATAGAGGGACGAGCGTGTAGGGCATGGAGAAAGCGGGACATGAGCGAGACAAACTTGAAGGCTGTGAAGCCAAAGAGTGCTTGGAATAAAGCCCTCCATATTGTGTGGACTGGCCTTCGCATCCTTTTCGTGATCGGACTGTTTCTGTTCATTCTCGTGAGCGCATCCACATTCTACGATGAGACTCAACGCCTCGAGAATTGTCAGAACTGGGTGATTGCATCGTCATCAATGGGAGAGCAGGGTTGGCATGTTAACAAGATCTCGATCACTCCCCGACAACCGGGTTTTCAGAGCGAGGTTAAGATTGGCGGACACGTACAGGTCACAAATCAAAACGGAACCGTGGTTCTGGATCAGGACTGGAGTACGGCGGAGCAGTCATGCTGGATTTTCGGAGTTTGGGGGTGCTCAGAGATTGCCCATTACAGTGCAACGGTACCCGCCTCCTTTGATGTGAGCCCTAACGCTACAGTCCTAGTGAGCCTCAAGTCAGGCGAGTACAGGGAGAACCTTACACTCTCCATGCCAACGCCTTCACCCCCGCCGGGATCACTGTCTGGTGATAGGTCTTTAGCTTCAACGGAAGACCGTACTGCAACGACACGCAAGGATGGCAACCACTTTTCCGTCTCAGCAGCCTTGAGATGCCACCCGATGTGTATTGATCCACTCCCAGATTCAATGATTTCACCAGAACCAAGCGTCTGGGTTCTCGCAACCTTCATAACAGGCATCATATGTGGTGCGGGTTGGGCTTGGCGAAACAGAAAAGAAATAGCTCAAGCATGAATGATCGCTGGGAACTCATCCTCGATCACTACAGAAACCCGAGGAACTATGGCTCACTCCCAAACGCGGACGCTGCCGGAAAAGAAGTGAACATTCTGTGCGGCGACGAAGTCGAGGTACAACTAAAGTTCGACGGAAACAGGATTGAGAATATTCGCTTTCAGGGAACGGGCTGCGCCATAAGCAAGGCAGCTACATCCCTGCTCACAGAACACGTGAAAGGCAAGACAGTCTCACAGGTTAAGAGGATTGGAGAAAAGGACGTGTTCGCACTACTCAGAGTGGACGTAACCTCATCACGAACCGCGTGTGCCCTTCTAGGATTGAAGGCTCTGAAAAAGGCAATCCGTGCCCGTCATGGGACCACAAAGATGTCGTCGATTAAGCCCTCGTCTTAGGTTACCCTTGTTCTTCTCTCGTGCCTTTGCTTCTTTTTCTTGTGTCCCCCACAACATTTGGTGCACATGTTGCAGGTATAGCACCAGTCAGGGTCCTGAACGAAGTGGAAACATTTCAGACAAATCATTCATGCCTTTTCCTGCCTTAATCGCGTTTCCATCCATGAACCGTCTTAAAAATGGTTACACATTCGATGCAGCGATGCTTGCACCGTTTCTTTCCGTCACAACCGTGTTGGGTACACTTCATCTCACATCACGTCGTGCTTGCACCGCTCACAGTATGGATTCACTTGGGGCGCTCTCGAGGGGTCCTTAGGAGAGTCTGTCAGTTTGGTGCATGGGCACCTGCACTTTTTAGGCTCCCAGTCATGCCCTAGAATTCCACACTTCTTGCACACTTTACATCCCGCCTTTTTCTTTTACAGGGGTCCCTCATCGTTTGGTGTGAAGTCCATGTGCCCACAGGTGCGACAAAAGTAGAACGTGTTGATGGGCATCAGAGAAACGGTGTGAGCGGTCACGGTGCTGCAGCGGGGGCAATGCCTCTGCACGATCTGTCCTGTAACGTGCACTCTGTCCATGTCTACTCCCCTGGCCGTGTTTTTTTGGGATTCCACTTCTTTCCTTGACAATCGTACATGCTCGCCAGTTTTAGCCTGATCGCGTTGGAGGAGAGGTTGTGCGTACAGAGTAGAAAGCCTTGTCCGACACCATCATTGCAGACGTAATCGCAGGCATCCCAGCTCGGATCACCAGTGAAGCCAAACTGGAGATTTGCACAGTTCCCACAAGACTTTTTCAACACTCACTCTCACCATGCCCTGCCTGCTCTATGTGGTTACGGCCAAGCTCGAAACCCGAATTTTTGGAGCAGCCATTGATGCACGCTTCAACGTTTATCTTGATGGTCGCCATCGATGCACCTGTCTGCTCACAGCTCACAGCTTCAACCAAGGGAATTAATCCCTTAGCCTGCAGGAATTTGCGGATGTCGTTAACCAGTTCTTCACAGCTACCCATTAGCGTACGCCCATTTGACTGTGAAACTCTGCCGCATATTAAGTTATGGGTTCTTCCATTCATGGGCGGCGGACACGAACGCCACGTATAGTTTAAAACGATAACATCATAGTGTTGAAGCTATAGTTGCACATTGAGCTCTTCTGCGACCCAGCGCTTTGCCCACGACCGGCTGCGCAGTGTCGTGGTTTTTGCCCATCGCAATAGTTTCTGTTTGAGATGCTTGTTTGTCATTGCAAGGTCCGCAACGTACATGATGTGATTGAACATGTCCTGGGAGAGCGCGTTAATTGCGTCGAGTATTTCCTCAGGTGGACGGGGAGGACTCTGGGACGGTAGGGGAACGGAGAAATTGGCGCGAATGGCCTGCACATTGAGTTGAACTATGACTTCAGTTCCGACGTCGTACTCGTACCAAGGACAGTTCCAAGTCTTTACGGATAGTGCCCAAGCTGTCAATCTTTCTTTCAATTCTTCATCGCTCTTCGCGGCCTCCACCATTCTACATATGCTGTGGTGGATGTGCTGGGCGGGAGCTATCGCACAGATCAGTTCAGGAGGATAGCTTACATGTAGCTTCAGCACTTCTCTTCACTTCGGTCGAGCATGTGAGACCCATGTTTCTATACTTTTGTCGCGCTCTGAAGGTACGCGCCAAGCTCCGTTTGCTTGATGGTTGCGAACCGTGGGGGCATGATCAGGAGCTCGAAAGTGCGTGCGATACCTTTGATCGTGTAGGATATTGGAACCCGAATTATGGTGCAACCACGGTAAAGCTCTCGGATGGTGTTGTGGTCGTCGTATGATAACAGCCACGGAAAGTTTGCGTTGGACAGGATAGTGTGGAGTTCTCGGTGGTCATTTTCAGTGAAACAGAATTGATAGAGCTCAGGGCCTTTTTCAAAGTATGGCGGGTCAAGGTATACTGCCGTTTCTGAGCTCGCGTCTTTCAAAACGTCCTTGTAATCGACACAGGTTACGGTAACCTCTTTCCCCATAAGCAAGCGGTTGACTTTGTCAATGTTGCGAAAGACGTTCTGCGGTGACCATCTACAGTCTACTGTATATCGACTGCTCTTCTGGGTTTTGCCACCAATCGGACCACCCGCCATCGTTCCAAGCCCGCTGTAGCTCATCTGATGTACGGCAAGCTTCTTCATGGCCAGTTCAAGAACATCCATTGTAGCCAACCGTTCTTTGTCAAGCAGCTCTTGCCGGAAGGCATAGAAACTTTTAGTCGATGGCTTGAAGTGTCGTATCCGTTTCTTGAACCCCCCGGGATCGTTTATGGTCGCCCACCATATCGCATATATTCCTCGATCCAGATCGTTAATCCAAACTTTTCGGATGGGGTTGAAGAGTTTTTGTAGCAGTTGGAAGCAGACAGCGCCCCCTCCCATGAAAGGCTCGCGGTACTCAGTGAAGGAATGTTGATTGTAGATTTGCATTAGGTGGCCTGTTATTTCATTCACCAAGGCGCGTTTTCCGCCGGGAAAACGAAAGAGCATACCTCACAGTCTCCTAGTATTCAGGCAGTGTGCGTTGCTGCCCTGTTCGCTGAATGTTCGGGCCGTGCTGAAAAGCCTTTAGCAGGTCGTCATAGTCAATGCAGAGTTTTGTTCCAACAAACTCCGGCCTGATGGGATCTCTGAGCAATCCTCTCTCAACTATGCTTCTCCAGGACGCAAAAGCCATCGCACGCCCCAGCTTGTTTGGCAGGGGAACGTGAACGTAGGCGATCATGTCAGGAGCGTCTGTTGTTCCCATTCTTGTTCTGAAGAACCGTTCTAGGTTGAAGCTGTTGATTTTGGAGAACAGGGCATCAGTTCCACCGGGAGCACCACTGGCGTTCTTGTACTGGAACGTCCAGCTGAAGCCCCGCCCATAGTCACGTGACGTGGACTTTACATGCACTGGCGGAAACGGGGGCGGATAATCCAGGTCGGGACTCCATTTTTTCTTGTTCGAGTTTAGAACGTCAAAGTTAACCTCAATCCTTGGAAAACCGAATTGAGAGAACAGCATTTGCGCGGCAACCCACTCCCCCAATTTTGATGTGTTGATGTTTTCGTTTGCGCGAGAACTGTCCGTGTTCCTGTTGTGGGCGTAGTAGCCACATGACTGCCCCTCAGTGCCCATGGCTTCCACAAACGCAGTGGACTTCTCTCGGACGTGGGCAGGGATGGAGATTATGATGGGTTCAGTGAAAACAGTGTTCGGGAAGTGTTTCAGCACAGTGACCCCGCCAACACGTTTATGGTATGAAACACCCTGCTTTAACTCTTTCGAGAACAGTGATCATTGGTTGTCTTGGCCGGGGCAGGTGTAGGTCTGTCTTGCTTTCAACAGTTTTTGAATCTCTTCTTTGGTCCCGAATGGGGAACCTTCGACCCTGCGAAGGAGCTTTCTGCCCCCCGGTAATGTTAGGTAGTGCACCGCACAGCCAAGATAATAAAGCCGGCCGAGCCTTGTGGTGACGTACGCAAGCTTTGGGAGAACGCGGTGTGGTTTGGCTTGAGTCTCTCCCGGCCTCTGTGCGGCACATCGAGATGTAGAGCTCAACTGTTTACTTCACGACTTCGAGTCTTTCACCACAGAATGGGCAACACTGTATAGTGTAGCCTTCCCACTGCATTGTTGGTTGACCGCGAATCCAATTATCAAACTTCTCTCGGCATACTTGTTCCACAAATGCTTGCATTTTGGGGCAACATGGGGCGAGTAATTTGTAGAAAGCGTGCTTTCCACTCTTCTCTCTAAAGAACGCTCTTCGCCACCATTGGGGCCGCCAGACCCTTTGTTCCGTTACAAACTTCATTGTTCCCCTTCCCTGTCACCATGTGAATGTTCCGTGAAGCGTATCGTCTCCACGCCCCTTGATCAGGACCCCCATCAGGTCATGGGGAGTCATGTTTTCAAGATCCGATATTGAGATGCCTGTGACCCGTACTCGACCAGCTTGAATGGCCGCGATGAAAGCCGACGTAATAATGATGTGATCTATGTCCGTGAACAATGCGTGTGCAGTGCGATGAGGCTTGAGTGGCAAGTCATCACGCTCCTGCGAATTGCTTGTGTACGAATGGAGCATTGTGTTTGGGGTTCCACTTGTAGATTACCCCCGCGCAGTTTGCTCCATTGCAAAGCCACCGTTTGTCACAGTCTGGATGACAGTTGCAGTAGTGGTAGTGTCCCATTTTTGTGCACCGCTTACCTGCCCATCTTCTTGAGCATCTTGTCAAGGCGTGTGCCGCGCTTGCGGCCCTTTAGATCCTTGTAAAGGAACTCGTCTGTTAGCCCAACCGCGTCTGCGATAGACCAAGGAAACTGGAGGGATACGTTCTCCACCTTTGGCCTGACCGGTAGGGTTTGTTTCTCGTCGCTCCTCGCTGCTTTTTGTGCTTCCTTCTCCTGTCTTCTTCTAATCGCTCTCGATGTAGTCATAACATCCCACAACTCACACGCGCTATTATCTCCCTCATCTCGCAGTTTCCAGATTATAACCCTGCAGAGGTTTATAATCCTTTTGTAGGACAATCAGGGATTGAGCGAAGTCAGCTTTCGCTCCACGTGTGTCGACACTTCGTGCACTTGAAGTTCTCCACCGACCGCTCTTGCCGTGTTCCCGCGTGTTCGCCTGAGAAGAAGAACAGGCTGCGGAACGCTTCAGGGTTCCCACATGCTGGACACTTTTTCTGAACTTTAACGTAGTCACGATTTTTCTCTTTTTCGTTTAACACGGTGATTGAGGCTTCGTGGTGCTGCTCTACGTGTTTTATCTCGGTTGTTGTTTGCTCGCTGTGGAGGTTTCCACAATGGCGACATAGGAAGCCCTCTTTCGTTCTTTCCATGTACGATCCACACTTTTCACAAAACTTCATGCACTGGTCACCCTAGAGTTTGTGTTATTGTTTAGATACGAAGGGACTGTTTTGGATGAAGAAGCGCCAAGGTTTGTTCCGTCCTGTCTTGATTCCTATTCTGCTCGTTATCACTACGCTGAATGTCTCTGGATTGGTTGGTCGAGATATGTAAAGCTTTCCTTTTTTGGTCAGGTCGTGCCCATTCAGGGCCCTCTTTATCGAGAGTGCCTGTGTGAGCTTTGCAGGCCCATTCGTGAGGTTCTCGAGCCTGTCGGTCTTGCGCCACTTCTTCATCCTGTCTATTCCTGTCAGTGGTTGAGCTGCGCGGATCAGAACGGCTGCCGGTTGGCCGAGCTTTTCTGTTGTGACGTTGAGGCAGTAGTGCATGCCATAGGTGAAATAAATGTAAGCGTGCCCCGGTTCGCCGAACATGACTTGGTTTCGTTTGGTGAGCCCCCTGTACGCGTGGCTTGCGGGGTCGTCTCCTCCTCGATATGCTTCCACTTCAACGATGATACCTTTCAGGAGGCTACCGCGAAGGTGCCGTACGATGACCTTACCAAGAAGTTCTCTTGCAACACTGACTGTGTCTCGTTCATAGAATCTTCTCGGTAGCGGGTCACTGTGTGTACACATCAAACCCACAGCCTTAATAAGATCCTTTTGAGACCCACAAAAAAGGGATCTTGAGGTTATGGGCGCTAGGGGCCCTCCTTATGTTGTGATGGAAACGTGGGGTACGACTTTTCTTTTGAAGGTTTTTGAGGTCATGCAATCTAGGCAAGTCTTTGTAAGAACCTCTTCCTCACTCCAGCATTCCGCTCCACAGAACTGACAATTCACCATGAGCTTTGCTTCCGACGAATTCCTAATGGAAGACCCGAGCTAATAAATGTTACCTCTTTTTCGTCAGATGCCTTCTTTGGCGCCCTCAATGAATTTTGGCTCTTGAGAGGAGGAGGGAGTTTGCGACGACTGTTACTGAACTGAACGCCATAGCTGCTGCTGCAGGGAATGGCAGATACTCGTACACGCCAATTCCAAGCACAGGAACGAGGAGTCCGGCTGCGAGGGGGATCAGCGCTGTGTTGTATGTGAACGCCCAGAACAGGTTTTGTTTTATCTTTCGTAGGGTACACCTGCTAAGGCGAATCGCGGTGGCCACGTCTCTCAGATCGTCCCGTATCAGCACTATTCCTCCGGTTTCGATTGCTACGTCTGTTCCGCTCCCGATTGCAATGCCCACGTCCGCTGCGGCCAGTGCGGGTGCATCATTTATGCCATCCCCCACCATCGCAACGTGCTTTCCCTCCTTTTGTATTTCTCTCACGACCTGTTCCTTTTGGTTAGGTAACACTTGACATATTACACGCTTGATGCCGACGCACTCTGCGATGGATTCTGCGGCCTTCTTGTTGTCCCCAGTGAGCATGATTGTTTGAATGTTCATTGCTTCAAGCTGTTTAACTGCTTCTACGGCTGTTTCTTTGAGAACGTCAGCAACGCCGACCGTGCCGACGACCGTGCCGTCGACGGATAGGAGCATGGCCGTCTTGCCTTGGTTCTCCAAATTTAGGAAGATTTTCTTTGCTTCATCGGAGATGGCGGCGCCGGTCTGCAGCATGAGAGGGAGGGTCCCAAAGGAGATTCTGTGGTTCTCGTAGCGACATTTGACTCCCATGCCGGGGATTGCAGTGAATGTTTCAGGGTCAGGGACATGTATTTTCATTCGAACTGCTTCGTGCTGGATTGCTTCGCCGAGGGGATGTTCTGACCTCTTCTCAGCAATTGCGGCGTACCATAGAACGTCTTCTTTTTTAGTGTCTCCCATGGCTTCAATGTTTGTTATGGTTGGTTTGCCCTTTGTCAGGGTTCCGGTTTTGTCAAATATGACCGTGTCTACCTTACTGAGTGTTTCGAGAGCTTCTCCTCCCTTGAACAGTATTCCGTTCTGCGCTCCTTTCGCGGTTCCAACCATAACTGCGGCGGGTGTAGCGATCCCAAGGGCGCACGGACAAGCGATTATCACAACCGAAACGAAGGCCAGCAAGGCAAAGTTCAGTGTGGCATGACCGAGAAAGTACCATGCCAGTGCTGACACGGTTGCAATTGTTATGCTGGCGGGAACGAAGTAGTTGGCCACCCTGTCTGCCAGTCTCTGGATCGGTGCCCTCGCCATTTGAGCTTCCTCAACTAATTGAACGATTTTTGACAGCACGGTGTCCGCTCCAACATTTTTCGCTTGGACCCTTATGAAGCCGGTTTTGTTCACCGTGGCACCTATGACTTGGTCCCCAACACTCTTTTCGATGGGCATGCTCTCTCCCGTTATCATCGACTGGTCGACCGAGGTGTTTCCGTTGAGAACGGTGCCATCAGCAGGTATCCTTTCTCCAGGATACACTAAGAACACGTCTTCAGTTTTTATCTGTTCGACGGGAATGTCCACCATGTTGCCGTCGCGTGTGACGTGAGCGATTCTTGATTGAAGGTCTAAAAGTTTTCTGATGGCTTCGGATGCTTTACCTTTACTCGTGTGCTCGAGAAGGCGTCCGATCAGAACTATGGTGATTATGGGTGCAGCGGTATCAAAGTACACTGCGGCGGATGGAAACGCTGAGGGATTCAGGGTGACGATGAAGCTGTATATCCATGCAACGGTTGTGCCTATCGCAACGAGGGTTTCCATATTTCCCATCCGATTCTTCAGTGCATTGTAGGTACCCCTGTAGAACTGAAAGCCCACCACGAACTGAACGGGTGTGCTCAGGAACAGCAACACGTAATTGTTCAGGGTGTACGGAAGAACTGCAAGATAGGTTAGCATTAGTATGGGAATTGAGAAAATTGTGCCTATCAGTACGAGCGTCTTAAGCTTGCGAACCTCCTTCTCAGGGGCTTCAAATTGCCTGAGGCAGGTGTTACTGCAGAAGTAATAGGTGGTGCCCCTTTGTTCAGCCTTTAGCTCTGCAACTTTTTCATCCACATACATCCCGCAGATAGGGTCTTTCATCCTTCACACGCTCAAGGATGCTTGCGGGCGTGCTATAAGCCTGCTTCGTGTGTAAGGTGAAAAAAATTAACTGAAAACTTTACGAAACGTCGGGTAATATGGCCCGGTAGTCAAGCAGATGTTACTTTTTTGACGCGTTGGCTTAGAACTGCGCTCCGGGTTTCTAGGCCCCGTATGACAGCCTCTATCGTGTTCTGATGAAGCCGCTTGTGTGCACGGATGAGAAGCACCGCCACGACACCACCCATCACGACGTACACAAAGGATACAAGGGGCACATGGGGAAGAAATGATATCACAAACACAATGATCATCACTAATATTGTGAGCCGGTCGTCAATGCGCATCCGTCTTTTGTAGCCTTTGTACTTCTCCTGTAGGTCAGCTATATCGTCAGACTCCTTCTCAATCTCTTCTCGAAGCTTGTCGAGTTCTGCTAGTTCATTGTCGATGCGTGATACTTCATTAATTTTCCTTTGAATTTCCGGTTCCACCGTGTCATTCCTCCCGTTTATTCTCCGATATGGGGTACACATGGTCCTGTCCTGTTCTTCCTTCACGTTTGAGCTTTTAAGCTCTTCTGAGTTTGATCTCTCTTTCTTGGCTGTAGGTACGGGCGTTTTTGAGCGGTTGGTCAATTATCAGCCCTTGCCTTTTTCCTGCCTGCGCCGCCGTGACGGCAATAGCAACGGTTAAATTAACGGTAAGTCATGAAGATGCCTAAGAGAGCGTGTTGGGTGTGGGGTTAGTACTGGTTCATCAGAAAGAAACTGCCAGGGACCCCCCGCAGGACGCTCATTACATGCTCTCTGAAATTAGGGAAGAGCCCCTGGTTCTCGGTGAAACCCTTGCTTCTCTCGCGTACACCTGTAGGAGGGTAGCTGCTGAGCTTGTAGGGGATGGTTTGGATGCAGTTTACTTCTCCGGGAGCGGTACAAGCTACCATGCAGCGGTTAGCAGTAATTATCTGGCGTCGGTGTTGGGAAGTAGGCCAACACAGGCAGTTCCAGCCTCGGAGTTATCCTCTTGGGTGCAGGGGGCATTGAGCAGGCGGAGCGTGTTCGTTGCATTTTCTCAATCAGGTGAGAGTGTGGATGTGCTGTCTGCTGTCAGAGCCGTGAAGAGAAAGGGTTTTCGGTCGGTTGCGATAACCAACACCCCCGGTAGCTCACTTTCTGAGATCGTTGACTATTCGATAGTCACTCGTGGAGGCCAAGAGAACGCGGTTACCGCTACAAAGACGTTTCTCTGCGCGCTTGCGGCCGCGTACCTTCTTATCATAGACCTTGCTGATGCAGCCGGATCCATCAACGGCAACAAAGACGCCTTGAATGCTTTTCGTGGAGAGATCATGAACTCTCCCGCGGTTGTGCAGGAAACGATTAGAACGTGTGAGGGTCAGGCTAAATCCCTTGCAGCACTCTTCGCACACAACTCATCATTTTTCCTGCTAGGTCATGGTGCCAACTACGCGACAGCCCTAGAGGGTGCATTGAAGCTGAAGGAATCATGCGACGTGATGGCTGAGGGCTATGCTGCCAGAGAATTTCTTCACGGTCCGGTACAGATCCTGAGCAAGGACACCCCCGTCATATTCTTTTCCACGAAGACTGACTATGACGCACTTGAACTACTGGCGGGAAAACTCAGAGGGTTTGGAGCCCCCATCATTCAGGTTACTGAACACGAGCCTCCACCTAACAGTGAAGAACAACTTGCAGCGGCGGGAGGCCTATCCGAACCTCTCAGCCCACTCAGTCTTGTAGTTCCGGTCCAATTGTTCGCGTACTACAGCGCCATCGATCGCGGGTTGAACCCGGACAAACCGACCAAGCTGACCAAAGTAGTCAAATAGTTTTGTCCTAAAAATGGGACACACGTCCACTTTTTAGGACAGCATAGAAGTCGTGTGTTCTCAGTCTGGAAGTGTACCTGAGATTGAAGGGGTATAGTGGCGGAGGAACTGTATCCATGCTTCGATGTCTCGGTTTCGATCGGAAACTTGTGATACCCCCCAACCATTCATGGTCGCATACTCTCTGGCCAGTTCGCTTAGAGCACGGTCTTTGTTATTCGCATGGGATGTGAACTGTCTGAGTCGAGGGTAAGTTCTCTCACAAGCCCGTATGAGCTCTTTTACTAGGGGGCGTGTGCTGTTGCTTTGTGCTATCTGGCGGGCATAGTCCGTTAGCCTGTACTCAGTGACGAAGCTACTGCGCGTCATATTATTTGTGTGGTCCCAGTAGACGCAGTGACTACTCCTGCGAGCCATAAGAGCATCATCTATTTTTGCTATCATCCTGATCACCAGATCCTGTGTTTTGTCGTTGTCCGGATCGTACTCCGGGTGGTTGACCAACACTTTGGAAATCTTCTCTCTTATCTCAAGGGATCTAAACCACTGACACTGAGACATGCAACGCATCACGTCCATGATCAGCTCGGGCTTTAACACGGGAAGCAGTTTTGAAACATACCCTTTCGTTCCGTTGGCGCCATCGTGTTCATTGATACCGTTGGGGGCAGGGGGTTCTTCTCCAGAAAGAAAGTGGGCAGGAAAGTGTTCTCCGTCCAACTCGAAATCGTCTGGAAAATCCTCCCTCATGATGCCTTCTCTTACTGTGGCAACAACATTCTTTTCCACCTCACACTTTGGACAAAAAGACACGGGAATCTCCCTCCTAGGCGTCCACGGAATCGCTACCCTCATGTTTTTCTTGATTGTGCGACACTTCTCGCAGAACTTTTCCGGGGTCTTCTCGAAGACCCTGCATGTTGGACAGAAATCCTTCCAGCTCCAAAAACCATGAAACTCACAGTTGAAGCCGGACACGATTTGACTGACACCTTCATTTTTCATAACCATACAGCTCCTGGGAACAGTGACCCCTGGCGTTCTCCTTTCCTCCACAAAGGCATACATTGTCTAGAACATTCTTTTAAGTTTTGCGTGTGCCGTTGAACACTTTGAGCAGTTCCTAAGCAATTTTTGAGCCGTTTCTGTGCAATGGGAACCCCCTCTGATGTTGACTTTCTCAGCATACATCAACTTTATATACATATTAGACACATAAAGTCACCTGTCTTGGACGTGACTGGATTGAACTCTCAATCAAAGTCGAAAAACAGAGGGAAAAGCTTGCGGATCTCAAAGAAAGCCCCCCCAGACAGCTTTTGGGTACAGCCTGACCCGACCCTGAAACTTGCGCCAGAACAACTACTGCTGCTGAGTGTTTTCATGAACGTGGCCCGGTTTTTAATGATAGACGTGTTGCTGAAAAAGCCAATGTACATAAGCGAGCTTGCTAAACGAGTTGGCCTTGACAGGGGCACCACGTGTTTTCATCTAGCTTCATTGGAGGGTGTTGGTCTGCTGAAGTCTGAGTACGTGATCCTTAAAGTCCCCACGAGCAAAGCATGTGGAAAGACCGCTAGGTATTACAGCATCAATGAACAGAAGCTCAGAGAGGCAGTTAACCTCATCGCAAGACAGTTTCCAAACCTTGCCCGCATGCTTGGAAGCGTTCTCAACTACACCGTTTCAACACATACTCGATAGCCCCCAAAAGCCGTGGGGGACGCTCAACAGAGAAAGTCACGTGTCTCCTTTTTCGGAGACCACGGGTGCTACGTATAGATAGATTGTATGATCATGGTCGGGGAATGTGTTCTCTATGAGGGGGCGCCAGCCTGGTACAGGGAAGTCGTGACTTACTATTCTTGTGCCTGACCGTGTTTCCTTCTCCAATTTCTGTTTCAACTTCCCATTCGTGAGACCGTCTACATACAAGGTTATCACGCTGGGTCTTGACAGATCAGCTTCAAGGAAATCGCTATTGACTATCCTTATTCTCTCTTGAAGATTTGCCTTCGTGACCTCTGCGAGCGCCTTTTTGTAAACATCAGCCCTAATTTCATAACCGATCGCTTCTTTAGCTTTGAAACATTCCACGGCCGCTATCAGTATCCGACCGTCTCCACAGCCCAAATCGCATACTACGTCACCAGGCCCAACCCTGGCAAGCGTCAGCATTCTCTCAACAACCTGAGGTGGCGAAGAAAGAAAGGGAACTCCACTCAAAACTGCATCTCTCTCCGCTTTGAATGACTTGGTGCTTTCCATCTTTCAAGTCATACTGAACCTGTTTGATCACTCGCCCGTTTTTCCAAGCTTTCGCTTGAAGTATTCATCGTCGGGGAGGGTAAAACAGTCCCTGCACTCCCAACTCGGCGTGGTGCTCCACGCCAGCTGTTCGGCCAGGTAGAACTGATCAACCTTCACTTTTCCATACTTTGCTATGAGTTTATCGTCGTCAACGTCACCGTTCTCGTTAAGAACATCAGGAGTTAACTCAACAACACCCTTAACCTTTGATGGTGCCATGAACCTGAAATTCTTGACCAGCAGGGCCCCAACACCGGACGTGTTAGCTTTATCCCGGTCAAACGGTTTAATCTCCCTCACGTGTCTGCCGCAGCACTCACAACAGTTATTGCTGGGAGGCGGGTTTATCTCGATCACTACTCTGGGCTCGTTTTCCATGTGCTCATTATCGAGTTTGCTCAAGTTCAAGTCACGGATGACATAAATGCCACTGATGAGTAATAAAGGTTGTGCTGAGATCATGCGAGAATTGTTCAGTTGAAGATCATGCGGGTTATCTTTGTGGGCGGGTGTTTGCCGGTTTCGTTTGGGAACTTTTCTTTGAAGCGTTGAATGATTGGAGTGCAGTCGACGATCTCGCTGCCCAGCCAGTACCGTTTCATTTCCTGCGCTGCAATATAGGTGGATCCTCCTCCCCCGAAGGGGTCAAGAATGATGTTGTTTCGTGATGTGGACATTGCTATGCACCTCTCCGGAATGAGAGGTTTCAGTTCGTTCACGTGGGGTCTGGCCTTAAACTTTTTGTGCCTCGCGGGAGAGGTGTCATCCCAGATGTCAGTCAGACTCAATCCTTTGGGGTTCAGTTTGTCGCGGTGTCCTCCATAATCCCTGATCTCTTTACCACAGTGGCGACAGAGAGGGATCGGAACTCGGACCTTATTGAAGGTTCTGGGTTCCCCTTTGGTGAAGTACAGCAACCCGTAGTGTGCCGGGTACAACCTGCGACCACGAGGGAAGGTCCCCTTCATCGACACGGCTATCCAATGCCGAAAGGTCATCCCCTGCTCTTCGAGGTGCTTGGCAAAATGGTAACCCCAATGAGGGAGAATGTAAATGAACATGGCCCCGCCGTCCACAAGCTTGTGAACCGACTCGTCGATCCAGGAGAAGGACCACTTCAAATAATCTTCCTGCGTCAGTGTGTCATTGACTTCACCCTTCCCATAGACCTTTCCCAGGTTGAACGGGGGGTCAGCAAAAATGCAATGTAGGGAATTATCGTTTATTGCAGAAAACAATTGCATACAGTCAGTCCGGTACAGAAGGCCATAGTTTGTAGAGAGGACGGGTATTGGGGCCTCTACTTTTCTGGCTGTGGATGTCTGCAAACCCATCGCCTAGAACATCATTGTTGAAGTGTTGGGTGGCGTGTCGTGTAGAATTTTGTGATGGTTCGTTTCATCTTTCTCACCCAGGACGGGTGGGTGCGCTTATGGTCGAGGAGCTCAATTTTAGAGCGAGCTATGAAGCCACAGCCGCGAACACTGCAGAGTCGCTTGGTCAATCCCAATCATCCTTACAGTTTTTCCAGAGCGTCTTCTTCACTCACAGGGCCCTTTCGAGATCTGATGATTGGAAAAATGAACTTTCTGGACCCCTTGCTTGTTTCAAATTTGACCTGCAGTCCCCCTGAGAAAGTGTTGACTCTAAACCCAACCTTCAGGTCGTTTTTCTCCCACTCGAGCGAGAAGCTGTCAGGGACCGCGGCGCAGATCGCATCACACACTTGCTGCACGTCAAACTGCTCCACACTGCTACAGTGCCTCTTGTATTTTTCCCACTCAAGGCTGGTCTTTCGTTCCTCTTCTTTTTGACTCAGCAATGCCCCGGGGGTTCGAAAGTCAAATGGAAACTCAGCATAACTACCAATGGCAGGTTCCTCTAGAGTTGAATCTAGTGGAAAATGAAACTTTCGAGCCCACGTGTCAGCTGTGTCAAAGGTTACATCCAACATTCTGGAGCGACACGTTAGGGCCGTCACACAAAACTGTCCCTTCTGCCAGATCAGAAAACTGTGGCGAGGATTTGATTCAACAACCAAAGGGAGCATACTTTCCAGGTTTATGGAAAGACCCTTTGCCTCATCACAGTACCTCTTGTACTCCGCTTGTTCTCGCACCATTTCAAGTATGGTTTTCTTATCCGTACCCGTCACTGTGCCCTGTTCTCTTAACCTTTCAAGCAGACTTCTTCCACTCGCACCGGTCATGATATTCTGCTCTCTCACCTTTTCAAGCAGGTTCTTCTTACTCGTACCGGTTAGGGCGTCTTTTTCTCGTTGTTCTCTCAACCTTTCAGTCAGGGTCTTTTTGTTCACATCGCCCAAGGCATCATTCCTCATTAGCACCATCAGGGTTCTGTGCTTTAAAGATTCCGAAGGCGGCCGCCGTTTTTCAAATCCTGTGCCGTTTATGGAGGCAAGGTTTAAGAGGCACATATGGTACAATCCACGATCATGTGTTGAGATAGAGACATGGACGCTCTCACCTTCATTCTCTTCTACGTGGTGGCTTGGTTCACAGTATACGCGGTCGGCAGAATGGTTAACGCTGAGGATTTTGGGTTTGATCTTTCACCACTGGTGTTCTCATACAAGACAACTCGCTTCAACAGTTGGGTGAGCTCTCTCGCCGGCAGGGGAAGACGGCTATGGCTAGTTCTGGCAAACGTGGGGATCGCTACAGGTGTTGGGCTGATGGTTTTCGCCATCTACACTCTCGGAAATAACCTGTTTAATTTCGTGTACCACGTTGAAGCAGCAACACCAGTTCAGCCACTGCTACCTCTTCCAGGATTGACAATAAGTTGGGATACCTTCCCATACCTGCTCCTGGCGATATCACTGGTACTCGTGACCCATGAACTCGCTCATGGCGTCGTTGCTCGCGCAGACAACATCCCATTAAAATCCGTGGGCGTGTTCGTTGCAGTATTTCTCTTCGGCGGTTTCGTGGAGCCTGAGGAAAAACAACTTGAACGAGCCCCCGACGTGACACAATTAAGAGTTTATGCAGCAGGGGCTTTCTCAAACGTGGCCATCGGCTTGGTTGTGCTATTATTGTTCACCAACTTTGCGGTGACGATCAATCCCTTCTATACAACAAACTACGTTGGCGTCAAGGTAGAAGGCCTCATACCAAACTACCCCCTCGAGAATGTTGGCGTACACCTCGGAGACGTCATAATTGGAGTAAACGGAACGTCCATACACACGATCAATGACCTACAGCAAGTGATCGTGCAGGTGACCCCTGGCATGTCCCTAACCATTACGACACTACGTGGAAGCTATACAATCAACACGAAACCTGACCCCAAGAACGCCACACATGGACTCATGGGCATCAACTCCATGAGCGAATACATCACGTACAACAGCAAGCTTCCCCTCCTGCCGAATAACCTGCCGTACCACCTGTTTCGCATAGAATTGTGGCTATCCCTCGTGTTCATCAACGTCGGGGTAATCAACATGTTGCCGCTGTACCCCCTTGACGGAGACAAGTTCCTCGAGACCCTGTTCAGGGCCGCGGGCATCAAAAACCCAAAGGGTTTGAGAAAACTTGCTACGGTCATCTCGCTGGCGATACTGCTCCTGAACTTCATCCTATCATACGCACAGTTCGGCTTCTTAAAATTCTAACCACGCAATCCTTGCAAGGTACTCTACAAGAACGTTCCTCGACAAGTGCAACATGTCTAGATCTAGGGCTTCGTCCGGATCAACCCACAGACATCCGTGCAGTTCTAGGCCGTCCAGCTCGATCCTCGGATCCTGGACCCTGCACAAATAGTCGATGGATATGAAGTGTCTTCGCTCGTGAAACTCAACGGGAAAAACCGCTTCCTGCACCGTAAGCAGCTCGATCGGCTTCACGTCCAGTCCAGTCTCCTCCTTGACCTCCCTGACAATGGCGTCTTCGGTTCGCTCACCGAGTTCAACGTGCCCGGCCGGAAGTGACCACCGGTTACCCCACTTCGGAGATTGAATGAAAAGAACCTGCCCTGTAGGTGCAATGATCAGGGCACTCACCGCTGGCTCAGGATACTTCTGTTCGCCCCTCCGCGCAGGTTCACTCGCATCGTTCATTCTTGTGCTCTTCTCCCCACTGTTCTCAAACATGTCCCTTTCATCTATTTAGGATTTTGGTTCACTCGGGTTCACTAGGAAAAGATCTTTGTGAGCAGGAACGCTACGGTGGCTCCTGCTGTTGGTCCGAGCACCCAGCCAACCACTATTTCACGAATGCTTTCTCTGTTCGTGATGGCCATTCGTTTGGTTATCGATGCTCCGTTCATTCCCCCGATCACCGCCTGCGATATGGATATTGGCATTCTCAGCTGTGTGAATAGATGCCCCGCGATGGCTCCACTGAACTGCGCCGAAAAGGCTGTTGTGGGAGTTAGCCCCACCAAGTTGTCTGCAACCCGCCTTGCGATGCCTCTGCTGAAGAATACTAGTCCGGTGATTGTGCACAGGGCAAGCAGGATGGGCAGGTATGGATGAACTGTGATGTTTGGCGGGATCAGTCCCACCATGAAGCCGAGGGTGTTTGCACCGAGCGTGTATGATGCGTAGAAACCTGCGGCCAAAGTGAATATGCCATAGATGTGATTTAGGGCCAGGACGTTTTTGACTTGTCCTCCGAGATGTAGTGCGATAAGCTCAACCATTATTGCGATGGCAAACGCTACCACCGGTGCCAGAACCCATGATGATATAATCCAGGCAGAATAGATTAGACTTATTTGATTTTGCGTTGCAATTGCTAGCCCCCAAGTCGCTCCCATTAAAACCTGGGACAGGGACAAAGGGAGCCGAAGTGATGTTACAGTGGTCATAACGAGCAGGGCACTGAGGAGTATTACGACAATGCTGGACGGAGCCAATTCCGACACGACCACCTGACCCAACACGTTTGATAGTTTTCCTCCCTCGAGGATGGCGCCTAGGAACACGCCGGCTGACGCTATTAATGTTGCGTCAGAGAGTTTAACCACTCGCGCTCCGATGCTGCTTCCCAGACAAGTGGAAAAGTTGTTCCCTCCAAGTACCGCCGCAAGCATTGCGGCTAACGCTATGAGAACGAACATGCAGGCATCCATTGTTTTGTTCCTCCCTTGATTGTTTGTAACGCTCAAGAATGGGTTGGTGATTGTGGGAATTCGTTCTTCCAGCGTTCTCCGATCCTCTTGAGCAGTTTCTGGAAGCCTCCTAGGTCGAGCCAATATCCTTCGACGAGTTTTCCTCTGTAGTAGTCGGACTCGTATGTTACGCAGCCCAGCCGTATGAGGCGTCTCAGGATGACTGCGTAGAAGTTCTTTCGCGAGTACGTGAATTTTGCGTTGTGCCAGATGAACTCCCCCCTGCTTAGTCGGCTTGCAAAGTCGCTGATGGCGTGTTTGGTCATGAATCCTTTCTTCTTGAGTTCGTCTGTGAAGAACCTTGCGGCGACCCGAGCCTTGTCCTTGGGGTGAAATATGATTGCCATCACGTCTTTCGGGAGGTCGTCACTTTGAGCGTCCAGCACCATTTTTCATCAACAGCATGAGCAGTTTGTGTTTTAACCGTACGCGGGAGATGGTGGTTGGCTGCCCTGAGGTCCCCTTGCGGCCGCTGATGGTTTTCTGATCAGGTTGCTCGGTATTTTGAGCCGGGCGTTCGGTTGGCCGGCTGAGGTTGAATAGATCGGTTCTCCGGTTTGAGCATGGAGGCTCGTTCGGGTTATTGATGCTATGTTCAGTCGGAGGCGCAGGACGGTGCCGTCTGATAGGGTGTAAACGTTCCATTCGTCGTGCTTTCCCAGTAGTTCAAAGTCCACGACCTCTTTTACTTCTCTCGCCATGTCATCAGGTGTCTGTGGCATGACCTTTGTGGGTTCGCCGCGAAAGCTTTCAGGGAAGGATATCAGGGATAGTAGGCTCGGAGCGTTCCACCAGTAGAGAGGCTCTCCCGTGATTGGGTTGTACTGCGAGCGTGAGCGCCAAATCGAAATAAGGGCTAGCTTCAACTTAATTTTTGAGCCGTCGCTGAGCTTGTAGGTGTGCCAGTTCTCTTGGATCACGTTGAAGTCTACCGGGTTAGCTTCCTTGAAGTTGAACTGGAGACTGATTTCCATTGTCATTGTGTTCTTCTCTCTCCATCAGAGCATGTATGGTAACTTAAAGCGTTTTCCTCCCGCGGCGGGGTGGTTTCTTCCCGTTTTTCTGGTGTTGCTCTTTTCTTCTTTTCAGGCTCAGCTTGATGATCTTCGCGGTGACGCATGATCCGGAGCTCTTCAGGGATCGCCGTATTTCTTTCTCACCCCAATTTGCGGGGTAGACGTCTTCCAGCACGATCCTCCACAGTTTGGGAGGAAAGCCCCCGGACTCGCGTACGATTCGTTTCCAATCTCGCTTTACTTCTCTCTCAGTTTCCTTATCCAACTCGCCAACCTCACGCTTCTCAAAGGTAGTTACGCAATATATAGAGTGATGCTATTGCTAGTCCGCCATATACGAATATTGGGTTACCGGCCTGTAGGCCTATGTAGGTAAAGAAAGAGCTCAGGAGGAGTTCTATGCCCTCTTTTCGGACTACTGAGAAAAACGGCATTCTATTAGTCAGCGTAACCTCAATCGGCATGTTTTGCATCATCCGATAAGGCGCCCGGATACACAGTTTGGGAATGCTCCCGAACTTGTGTACGCTTCGTTTCCAACATTGTTTCAGGTCTATCCTAATTTTTTTCTTCAACTCGTCAGCCTCGTGCTTCACTACGAAATGTTCATCAGTCACTTTTAAAGGTTACTGCGGGCTGTTTGGAAGGTTTTGTTGGACAATCAGGATGATTTGCCACATATGACCCCCAGTCACCTCTAACCGTCATATACGATCTCACCCCCATACGACATTCAGTAACGATTAATGGTGACTTGCACAGAAGCGACTACGAAGGGGTGGTTTCCTTTTCTTTAGCGCTGCCGAGCATGTATTTGTAGAACTGTTCTGTTTTGGTCTTGGTTTCGGTTTCTGTTTTTTGCTCAAGTTCTTCAGGGCGAACTTTTTCTACCTTAGGGTTGGCCGCGGATTTGTAGAACCTGATTCCGATTCCGATGGCCCCCCCAATCCCGACAAATATCACGTTGACACCCATCCAAGCGACACCGACTACCACCAGGATGATACTGAAAAGTGCTTGGGCGATTGAGAGAGGAATAAGATCCATAAGGCGTCCGCCTAACAGCCACGTTGTGATTGGTCCGAGAATAGCAAGCAAGACGACCGCGCATCTACCCCCTACTCTTTCACTAACATAGCCCCCTATCAATGCAGCGAAGATCCAACTAATGATTATGATTGGAGTGAACGCGATGCTCAAGCTTAGAGCGGTGAGGATTATGCTCAGAACAAGCCATACGACTCCGCCGGCTAGCACTCCCACAACAATATCCACAGCCTTACTCATAGCGCCAACCCTCCCAATCTAAGCCACATGCTCAATTTAACCTTGACGATCATGCTTGTCCCCTACCCCTATATCTTAGAATTCACTCCCCTCGCAGTATCGCCTTTGCCGCCTTTTCATCCTCAACGTTAAAGTACACCCAGAGACGTAGTGGTCTGCCCTCACCCTCTGAAAAGAATAGCCCTTCGCTTTCACAGATGTGCGAGGGCGCCCCGGCCACTACAACTATGGGCGGTTTACCGCTCGATACGTTGTGATTATGCTTCGACAAAAGAACTGTCTGTAACGCACGGTAGAACCTCCGATCCTTGCATTGCCCGGCCTTGATCGGAGGCATCCAGAGGCGCTGAAGATACGGCATCTCCTCGAGCTTTTCCTCTTTCAACTTCTCCCAGACACCCATCAAGATGACCCATGCTGTGTGCTCCTCCAGCAAGTGCTTCACTCTGTACTCATAGGCTTGTAGTTTTGCTTTCCGCCGTAGATCCGCAACTGTAAGACGCTTGTAATCTCTCTCAGTTATGCTAGTGGCCAAGCGTGCTTGAAATGCTTCACTCAGACTGTATCCGTGTGTTTGAAAATGTTCTCCTCTCGCGGACTCCACGGCCCTTTCACACTTGGCACAGTAGAAATACCGCATTGATTCACTCATGACTCATTCAACCCCTGTTGCACCCTTCTGTACGCTATCGTACTTTGGAGCCGTCATTCCTGACTATAGGAATAGAGGGAAGTTCTTTGCGTCAATGATCTTGACATAGAAACCGCTTGGGTTCGAGGTGTTGCGGGTGTACTCTATTTTCTCCCCTGCGGGTTTTGAGGCTGTGTACCTGATAAAGGCCGATGGAGGAGGTTTCTCCTGAGAAACGTAGAAGATTATCGGGAGTGCATCCGCTTCGTAATAGGGGTCAAAAGGCAGGCATGTTCCAACTATGTGCTTGCCGTCGCGGGTGAAATGCCAGAGAGGAAGAATTTTTCCCTCACGCACCAAAATCGGAATGAGAAGGCGCACCAACGAGTTGATACTCTCAACCTCAATTGGCATTGAGGCGGGTGGCGGAGGGAACTGTCCATCAAGGCAGTCAATAAATTCTCTAGGCAGGTTCTTGACCTCAGTGAACGCGCCGTACCGGTATCTTGTATCGTCGGTGTTGTCCGTGAACAGCCATTCCTCCCCTCTCGCCGAGTCACTCCTGTATGCGATGAAAGGCTTTGACACCGGCTCCACGTACGTGTAAGCGAACACGGGTAGCTCACCCTTCCAGTACATGTATGTCATGAACACGCCGAGAACGTGCCTGTCCTTGTGCTTGAAGCTCCATAAGACCTGCGTGCATTCAGTTAGGCCAAGTACCAATCTTGAAAAGTTTAGCATGTCGTTAACCTCAACCGGCACTGGAGGTTTCATGGCGTTCAAGGTGTGGATTCCCTGCCTGATTGTTCTCTGATTCACTCTCGCCTATGCGGTGGAGACCTCTGCGGGTAACTGGGGTCCAATTGTGGATACGACTGTTTCTCAATTGGCCTAATCCTAGCTAGTTTCTCACCCTTGTCCGTGAGCACGAATGAAACCGGCTCTCCTGCAAGCCCAATTGCTTTGAGCAGCATAATTGAATCATCTATTCTCGTGATCTTTGCTGAGACATGACTTAGCGTTTGAGAAATGTTAGGTTTTGAGGTCCTAAGCGTCTTCGCTATCTGCGCATGAGTGCGTCCGTCAAGCTTCATTCTTGCAATTTTGAGCTCTCGCGGAGTGAACACGCCATCAACCACATGAAGTCCCTTCTTGTAACATCTCTATGAACGGGGGATGAATATAGGTTTTGTGGAGCAAACTTGAAAGCCCCGAGTGCCTTTCAGAGCATGCGAATTCGATCGCTCACAGCCCCTTTCATGAGATATACCTATCAGCGGACCTGTCGAAGTCCGTAATCAGCTCTGCGCCTTCTGAGTGCTTTCTGAAGGTTGGTTCTCCGATGTTTGGAAACATGGCTACTGGTCCGCTGTGCGCGATCTCGGTGGCGGGGTGCTTCTCCCCAAGATGTTCTCTCGAGATCCTGAAGACAAGTCTCCTCACCTGAGACTCGTTCATGTAGCCCAGCGCATGGAGGTACTCGTGAAGGAGTATGGAAAACACGTATGCGTTTATTTCGCGTAGGCTTCGAGCGGTCCGCGTAACCGTATCGAGTGCCAATCTGTTCATGACAATTCCGTTAGTGCCAACCGCATGGTAGGCACCCACGTGCTCAGGCAGTTCAGCCAGGTAAAGCATCAGGCCCGCTCGTCTCTGACCCAGTGACCTCTCAGCGGTTTTCTTTACAACCTCGAAAACGTCGCCGAAATCCTTGCAGACGTCAAGTTGCTCTTTTAGATCCATCAGCTGTCAATCCTCACTAAGATCTCGTGTATCGCAAAGTCCGGGCAGACCCAATAGCATACCCCGCAGCCCGTACACTGCCCCTTCTTGCCCTGATATTTCCACACTACCGGATGATAGCCTATCTTGTTCAGCTTGTCTGACAATTCTAGATTGCCGAGGGGGCACGCTAACACGCATAGCTCACATCCCTTGCAGTGCTCCTCAAGAACGTTCACCCGTGCTTTCTCGCTCACTGTCTGAGCCATCCGAACAATCACTTGGGGGGCGCCCTTGTGCCCAGTTCAACGGTTACGGTAGTGTAACTACCTGATCTGTATATGCCCACCTGAATGATCTGCCCTGGGATCGTGTTTCTTTCCAGGTATGTGGAAAAAGCGTCACCATTCATGATCTTGGTTCCGTTGATGGATAGTATTATGTCACCCCCTATGATGAACTGTGTTCCGAAAATTTCAACCTTTTGACTTCCCCCCTTGAGGCCGGCTTTGCTTGCGGGACTGTCCTGAGTTACTGTTTCAATCAGCACCCCAGACGACACGTTCGTGTTCATCGCCTGCGCGAGCTGAGGATTCATGTCAACCCAAGAAATGCCAAGGAAGGGGTGCTTGTTGTATCCTCCGGTGTTTACTAGGGCTGCTATTTCTCGGATGATTGTGTCGGAGGGTATGGCAAATCCGACACCCTGGGCCCCGGTGACCGTGGCTGCAGTTATGCCCACAACCATCCCATTTGAGTTGAGAAGGGGCCCTCCTGAATTGCCAGGATTGATTGGGGCACTGAACTGGATAACGTCAGCTATCGGAAAGTTTCCGGTTGTGGATTCATACTGTAAGCTTCTCCCTAGCTGACTCACAATGCCGAACGTGATGGACCCTGAAAGCCCGAAGGGGTTTCCGATCGCGACCACCGGTTCCCCCACCAGAAGAAGGGATGATGACGCAAGGACCAACGGGTAAAACTCACCACCCGGTGCCTGCACAGAAAGCAGTGCCAAGTCGCTGTACGCATCGTACCCAACCACCTTTGCGCTGTAGGTGTCTCCATTCCAGAACGTCACCACAGTGTTGGCTGTACCATCAACCACGTGAAAGTTAGTCACAACATAGTGCACGTTTGAGTACTGAATTATGAAGCCTGACCCCATTATTGTCTCAGTAACTGTCTGTTGACCAAAGAGCGTATTGACTATAGTGCTCTTTGCGCCCTGAACCGTGAGCACACTACGGTTCGTTGCCGCGTATATCCTCATGGGATTCAGCCCGAACAGAGAAACGTTACCGTTTTGAAGTGGTTTGAGCGCTAACAGTTTTTGTTCCAGTTGCGCGTTTTTGCTCTGTAGATCCGCAACCGACTTCTGAAGTCCCGTCACTGCAGCGTTCAACGTGAAGACGTAGTACAGCACTCCGGCGCTCATGATGATGACGACGAGGGTGAACACTGCGAGGAGAACACGCCTTCTTTGATGAAAAACGTTTTCAGTCATAAACTGTGCAACCTCATCTCTTGTCCTTCAGACTATCCGCCTTAAAAAGCAAACGGGTTCACGTACAACTATGAATTCTCGCCTCTTTTTTGCCAATAGATAAGCGATACAGCCCCGCTGACCGCTAAAACGCAACACTTTTATTATGCTACACGTACCTTGAAGCAGAGACGGTAAGACGGATGGGATGCTAACCCGCGGGTGGCACGCCATCTGCCTCCGTCAGTACCATTAACCCCCATCAGATCGTGGAGAAAAACAAAAGATGACACCAACCCCCAAAAATCTTCACCTCTCAAAGGTGTTGATACACCAAACCATTGAGGAGAAAACGTACGCAAGCAGCCAGACCTTTACCGACTTCTTGAACATCTTGAAGGCCACGCTGGCCGTACCGGTGGAGGATTATCTTCAAAACCTGATAGATGGTAAGGTGCATTCCCTTTCGTTCACAAAAAATGACCCGTACTGTTACTTTTTTGCCAGGCGCTTTCAAAACAACATCCTGATCACGGTGAAGGATAGGATACGGATCATTGACTTCACATTGTCACTCAATAAGCCCCCCTCCAGAAAACCCCCTGTATCTGTACCGAAAACGGGTAGAATTGATGTCAACCGGTCGCCCATAACTGATCAGGATCCCGACCAAGATAATTTTGCATAACAATGCATTGAGCAGGATTGACCACTACAAACGATTTTGCAAAGGCTGAGCTCATAGCAAGGTTTTCAACCCTCACCCTGCTGGCGGTGGGCCTAGTCGAGCTCATCGTTAGCCAGTTCACTCACAGCATGGGATTGATGGCGGACAGCGTGGACTCGCTGGCCGATGCCGTGATCATACTCATCGTGTGGCAGGGCCTTCGTCTTTCAAAGAAAGCCCCTGATGAACGCTTTCATTTTGGATACCTAAAGGTTGAAAGCTTAGCCGCACTGTTCGCGTCAATACTAATGACCGTTGTTGCTTCAACATTGCTTTACTATTCATACCTGCGCTTTCTATCTCCCCAAGTAATATCATACCCCCTAGCCGCACTGGTCACGCTGCTCGGCGCCGGTGGCGTTGCGCTTCTCCGCGCGTTCCAGATGAATCGAATTGCGGGCACACAGCACCTTGTGTCCCTCAAAACCGCCGCGCACAACTCAATCAAGGACGCAAGCGGATCCTTCCTCGCCTTCGCTGCAGTCCTCACAGCAACATTTGGGTTCACCCACATGGACGCTGTTGGCGGCATGATAATTGCAGTATACCTGTACCTAGTGGCCTACACCTCAATCAAGGAAGCATCCCTTGTGCTAACAGACGCTTGCCACAGGCCAGAACTAGTTGCTGAAGTGAAGATGATCGTTGAGAGAAATCATCCTGTTAGCGTTGAAGATGTCAGACTGAGAAGAACGGGCCAGTACGTCGTAGGAACAATCAGCGTAACCGCTGACGGAAACCTAACCCTAAACCAACTCAGTGAACTCAGAACACAGATAAGGCATGACCTGAGCGACCACATCAGCGGCCTAGGAAGACTGTCCGTGGTCTTCCACCCACGGAGACCACAAAGCCTCGAACCCGCCTGAGCATAAGCGCAGCTGCGCATAATGAGAGAGATCGTTTCATAATTGCAGTTTGATCGGAAACAGTAAAACCATGAAAGCAACCACTGCCAACAGAAATAGGCACCTAACGTAGGGCCTCACCGAAAGGTGAAACAACATGTTGGAGACCATGAGCGCGATCGACCCCATGACCGGTAGCATGTAGAAGATGTACATAGGCCTCCCCATCGCTGCAACCGGAAACCAGATCAGGTAACTCCAAGCCCACCAGACCAACGCAAAAAGGTCTGCCCGACCATGCTCGTGCTTGTAGTACATGACCGAGAAGAACACGGCTGGCAACATGTTAAGGACAAGAAAAGGATTCATCTCAGCTACGTAATTGACAACGAATGTTGATCCCACCGCGAAGTTAGCATACTCGATGACACTACTGTCAAGCAACCAAAGCCACGGAGGAGACACCATCCCAAAAACGTGCTGAACGACACCGTTGAAGACCGTCACGTATGCCCCATCCCAACTATAGTAGCCCGTTCCACCTATCCTAGTTAGCGCAGTGATGTTCAGAAGCTGCTGAACTGGCCCTATTCCCCACCAGACTGCAACAGCGCCCATGAGCAGTCCAACCGGCAGCGCGAAACCAACAACAGTCTTCACAACAAACTCAACTGTCTCCCGAAACCTAAACCCCCCGGTTTGCCTTTGCTCAAGGAGCCAAAAGGTCATCACAATCAGGGGCCCAATCACCCCCATTTCCTTGCACAGGGCCGATAGACCAAACACCACTCCTGCCAAGAAAACCCGCTTGCAGAGGAAGAGATAAAGTCCCAAAACCATGAACGAGACCATGAAAATGTCCAGCATGAAGACACGCGATTGAACCAGGGTGAGAGTCTCAAATGCAAGAAGCGCCGTGGCGTAAAGGGCCATGCGCTCCGCAACGAGTTTCTTAGCAGCCAAATAGAAGAACAGGATCAGCAGTGTACCAAAGATGACGCCTGGTAACCGGTACGCGAGTGCGCTCTCGCCGAGCAGCACGGTAGAGAACGCCACGATCAACTTGGCAAGAGGGGGATGTTCAGTGTTTGGGTCGGTGAACATGGTCACGTTATGGTTAAACCTACCGCTTGTGAGCTCAAAGTAGCTGACCGACATGGTCTTCGTGATCGACCCGTTGGTGACAACGGTTGAGTTTTCGCCGTACCCAAAAATCATTGGTCGCCCGAGAATGTTTCTCACAGCGTTGACGTAGTACCATTCATCAAACACCATGCCTAAGTTCTCTGCGGGCGCACAATGTGCCAAATCGATACAGCTGGTTTGAATTGGAGGAACATCAATGAACACTAGCCGAAAACCCAGGCTCACGCATAGGAGCAGAAGAAACCACTTATCCCAGCGAGAGAGGCATAGATGCTGCATTGAACCATCACCTATGTGAAGCAGACAGAACCATTTAAGTATGTATATCCCCCTTAAATAACTGCTGTGGCTTGATGCGAAATGCATTGGATGAGCAGACTGAAACCGTTTGACGCCTACCTCTTGCTGATAGCCACGTACGTATACTGGTTAGGTGCTATCACAAAATTCTTTGCACCAGCATACTCCGACATTGGAGCTCTCTTTTATGCCTACGTCGTTAGGGTCCACCATGCAATCCCATACCTAACTTTTTCAATGGAGTACCCCCCACCAATAAGCATGCTGATCTGGTTTGCTGGACAGTTCACGTGGCTGTACCCACCGGACCCCTCCGTCGGATACATGATCATTCAGGCCATAGTGATCTTTCCCTTCGCGCTGGCCATCGTTTACTACAGCCTCAAAATTGCGGAACAGATCGGCACCTCGAAATCGCGGGTAGGGTTACTGATCGTTGTGAGCATAACTTTCGTTCAATTCACCTTCTACAACTGGGATGCCCCTGCGGTTGCACTTATGCTGTGTGCCATGCACTACTTCCTAAAGAAGCGAATCAGGTTTGCGTACGCATCACTGGCGCTTGCGGCAGCAATCAAAATTTATCCACTGATACTGCTCCCACTGTTTTGGGTGTACTCCGATTTGGGGTGGAAGCCGACGACTAGGCGACTTTCGATGCTCGGCTGCTTCATGGGCCTGATCGTGCTAACCTATCTGCCCGCCATCATCCTCGCATCAGGAAACGTCTTTAACATGCTCTACATGAACTTCGTCACGGGCGCAAACTTCTGGATTGAGGATAGCTGGCTGATGTACCTCAACATCTTTGTCTTTCAATATCAGTATGGCTTAACGCGTGTGGTTAGCTACCTGATAATTGCCGGCATGGGGCTGTTGGCATTGTTCAGGTTTCGGGGCAAAAGAGATAATGAAACATTTGTACGGCTTGCCCTCCTGTTGGTCATAGCCGGATTCTTTGGCTTTACAGGGACCCCTCCCCAGTTCTTTCTGATGGTTTTGCCTCTCATGGCCCTGGTGAAAGAAGTGAATTCGCTTCTGACGCGATACGTTGACCTGCTGAATGTGTTGATAATCCTCGTATGGTCCTTCTCCGCAAGTTTTAACCCGTTCGGTTTCATAACAATGATAAGCTCGCTGAGACAGTGGCTGCTTTTTGCAGTATACCTGTTTCTGTTATTGAACTTGAACAGAACGAAGAGACGAAGCATTCTTGAGGTGAAGAACGCATGACTCTGTTAGACAGGGTCCTTTTCGGGAAGGTTTAGCACGATTGAAGATAGGCATTTTACACCAAGCAGTGGGCAGGCACGGCGGGGCAGAACGAGTGTGCCTTGATGTGACTCGCAACCTCGCACACCGGGGGCACGAGGTCGTTCTCTTCTGGCACGACTGGGGTAGTGAAAAAGACCCACGGTCAATAATCGGTGATTGTGGCAAAGAGCACGTACGAGTCTGGCCTGTCCCATGGAGGACCTATCACCTTCACCGCCTGAAAGAAATGATGTGTCAGTGCGATGTCCTGTTCACAATGTATCATGTAAACCCAAGAGTTGGGTGGCTGATCAGTCGGTTGCTCAAGGATCGGGTACCGCTTGTTTGGTATGGAGGAGAACCGAACCGTGGACTGTGGGAAAAGTGGATCACGACCCCTGAACAGGTTGAAGAAATGAAGAGCATTTTTCATTCAACAGTTTCAAAGATTTATGGGCGTTACGCAGCAGACTTCGCAAGCGCACCGATCTTTTATCCGCTCACCACTGGCTTTCTGAGACTGATGGATTACACATACGTGAAAAGGTTCAACATGGTCATTGGCCAGAGCCAATGCGCGATGGATACTCTGAGTAGAATATACCGGTTGCCTTCGCAACAGTTGCACCTCGTGTACCCAGGCGTGGATGATGAGCACTTTGAAATCCCGGAAGAGAAGGCAGTGGTGCGTGCCACGGAACAGGTGAGAAAGATTATCAAAACGAACTATTTTCTCACGGTCGGTGCTCTCCAGAGCAACAAGAACCATGAACAAATGTTTCGTGCGTTCATTCAGGCCATCCACGATAGCGGTAGAGATGACTTTTCACTCGTGACAGTCGGCGATGGTCCCCTACTCGGCCAACTTAGGACTATGGCGTTGGACGCCGGCACCCGTGTAGATATACACGTACTGGGCCAACTTCCAGATGAGGATTTGTCACTACTGTACCGTCACTGTCGTGCGCTGCTCCACGCTGCATTCTGGGAACCCTTTGGCCTGACACCGATCGAGGCAGCACTGTACGGTCGGCCCTCCATAGTCCCAAAGATAGGAGGCACGGCCGAGACTGTGATCCATAACCAAACCGGACTGCACATTAACCCGTATGATACAAACACGATCACACACGCGCTCCATATGATGATGAGCGACAAAACAATGGCAGACGCGATGGGAAAAAGAGCTCGCGAAGAAATGCTGTCAAGGTTTACACTCAACACCATGTGCGACAAACTGGAGTTGCTGCTTACCCGTTACGTTTTGTGCTAGCTCATGTATTTTGATTCTTGAGGGCTCAGCTTCCCGAGGGCCCTCTTTCTTTGCCATATTTCACATGGTGCGCACGGTGGCCCTCCTCCTTCGCTCTTGAACATGAGCGTCAGGAAATTGTCGAACGCGGCCGAGGTCATTATGAAGCTGTATTGTACGCCCTCATGGAACCAGAACATTCTGACCCCACTTGCTTCACCCACGTGCTTTTTGAACGCTGCTAGCTTTTCCTCAACGCTTCTATCCTTCCGTTCAACGAGACAGTCCTTGAGTGCTCCCATGTCTTCGTCACCAAAGACGTGGGTGTCAACAACGATCACTTTTGCGCCTGCCTTTCGGGCTACATCAAGGAATGCCCTCCAGTTCTCAGGCCCGCTCCACTCCATCTCGAGGAAGGGTCTCTTGGACGGCATGGGTTCACCGAGAAAGATGGCAATCCCTTGCTTTTTGCCGTACTCGAAAACGCCTCGAACTGTTTGCTTCAGTTGTTTGGCACTGTTACCCTTAGATCTCATGACTGACAAACATCCTCCTGTAGTCTAGTGCGGCAGCTTTTTCACTATCGCTGCTATCCGTTGCTGGCTCATGTGAAACTCTTTGGAATTCTTGGTGATTAGATCCAACACTGGTTGCCGTTTTTTCTTCATTTCTTTGTTCGTGATCTTTCCTGAAAACTTAAACAGAGGCTTTGCCGCCTCATCAACCCTCTGAGCTACTCTAGCGACTACCTGCAAGTATGCTTTGAATTTTCGCTTGTCGTAGTTCTTCGTTCCTTCCATTTCTTTGATCGCTTTACTTGCTTTCTCGAGCTTTGCCTGTTCCTTGATGATTCTCTTCAGGAACCTTACCAGCGCTTCAGTAAGCTTCCATTCGGGCGACCTGTGCAACTCCGCAATTATCTGTTTATGAGACTTCTGCATGGGCAGTCACCACAGAATGAACGCCCCCTCCACTTAAATGTTTCGCCGAACCGAGATTACCGAGGCCTCTGAAACCAGATTTTCCCAAACTCTCCCTAGGAAAGACCGGCGGGCGTGGTTCCTTGCCTTTAAATTACAAACCTCCATGACCTTATATAGTGAGTGTACGATCATGGAGACACCAAAGAAGGAAAGGAAGCTGAAGAAAAATCACATAGTGATCATAGCTGCCGTAATAATTGCCGTGATAGTTGTTGCAGCAGTGCTTGCACCCCTCTACACTACACGATTCGGCTCTCCCTTTACTCCAACTAGCCCCTTGATAGAGTCAAAACCATCCAAAATTACGCCGACGATTGATGGAAACATAACGGGTACTGAGTATGCAGATGCAACAAAAATCACTGCTGACTCGATAAACGCGATCGTCTACATCAAGAACGACAACAACTTCGCATACATAGCCATTGATGCCCTGAACGACAACAAGACTCGCAACGACCTTGTTGCTGTGGGCGACAAGGTCATCATCTCGGTGTCATTCAGTGTCTCCAACAATCAAACACTCCAGTCAGATAGAAGTTTTGAGTATGACTTCATCATCAGCGTGCAAAAACCCAACACGATCGACCTTATGGTCAGGCATCTCCAATACGCGAATGGCACTCACACGGCTGAAGTGGACCAGGATGGCTGGAAAGTGATCTCTGACACGGACACTGGATCAGCAAACAAACTCGTCGTTAGAACACTGGAGATGAGCTGGATCACGGGAACACACAGAACTTACGAAATGAAAATCCCCTTCCAAGGCGAGTACGGCATCAACGCAACCCCCGGGAACACCGTGAGGCTCATGATTAGTCGAACAGAAACAGTGAGCAACAAAACCATAGCAAGCACGTGGCCCGCAGTAGCTAGCAGGAAGACTGCTTCCGACTGGGCCACTCTCAAACTAGCCCCTGCACAATAAACTGGATGGCTACCGCAAATCCGCAACCGAAAAAGCACTGTTTTTAAAGGGGTTAACTCAATGAGTTCGTATGGCTGATGCACAATGAAGAAACGCAACCTAGCAATCATAGCCACCGTGATAATCGCAGTACTCATAGTGTCCACGTACCTGTACGCCGTAAACTCTAACCTGATCCCCGCTCAGGGCTTCGGCACAAGCAAAACGACTTTGGAATCAAAACCCACCAAGGCCGCACCAACAATCAACGGCATCATAGAAAATGAGGAATATGCGGATGCAACAAAAATCACTGCTGACTCGATAAACGCGATTGTCTACATCAAAAACGACAACAACTTCGCGTACATAGCCATTGATGCCTCAAACTCCAGCGCAATCGACGTTAGAGAAGAGTTTGACCTCTCAGTATTATTCAACACTTCCGCAAATCAAACCCTCCTACCCAACACGGGCTCTGACTATGACATCATCATCAGAATGAACCAAGACCGTACAATAAACTTCACAGTCAGACACCTCGTATACACCAATGAACCCCTCACCTTGATCATGAACGGTTGGCAGGTAATGCATGAGAAAGATTTTGGATCATCAAACACAGGCACCCTGTCAACACTGGAAGTGAGCTGGACCGCAGGAGCACACCGCATCTACGAAATGAAAATACCCCTCCAGGGCGAGTACGGCATCAACGCAAAACCGGGTGACACAATCGGAATCACGATCGCACGTGTAGAGAACATAAAAACAAAAATTACAGCACACACGTGGCCTGCAACTGCAAACACGAAGGATCCAGCTAGCTGGAACCTGCTAAAATTGGCCGCTGCAACCTAGGCTTCATCTGCCCCGAACGGGACCTAATACCCTCTTTAAATTGGCTTTCAACCACTGCTTGACTGTTCCCGGGAATGGGGCCGAAGGAAGCTGCGAAACTCGTCCGTCCATTGCTGAACCTCTTCTATCTGTTTCATTTCAGGCGCCGGGTACTCCTTACCGGGGAGCACATTTCTAACACCCCCCTTCGGGTCAGGCACATCCCCCCTCTGTCTGAATATGATGTGATAGTGCAGGTGTGGCACCGTTTGACCAGCAGCCATGCCGACGTTAACCCCAAAGTTGTATGCTTCAAGCCCTGTCTTTTGTTTGATCAGCCTCACGAGCTCTTCCTTGACTTTGAAGATGCTGAGTATCTCTCGTGAATTCAGGGTGCTTTCATTCTCAACGTGCCTGTGCGGAATTATCAGTGTGTGATACGGCGCAACTGGCCAGAAGCTGAACATGGCATAGGCTTCTTCAGTGTCTAACAGGAACCTAGCCTCAAACGTGTGCTTATCACAGAAGGGACAGACTTCCCCGCACAATGCACATCTCTCATCCGCTTCCATTACTCTTCCCACCCCCTATTTGTTGGAACTCTCATAAATAAACCTCTCTTGCAGTGCTTTCTAAAAATAGCTTTCAAGGGTGGTGCTACTTGATGCTCTCGTTAGCCCTGCAGTCATCCTCTCCAACGCCTTCCTGACGCGATCCTCACTGAAGCTTCGCTCTCCACAGAGAAAACTTACTGCTTCTTCAATGTGGGGTTGCTCCCAGGCGAGGGTGAAGTTTTGGGTAGTGTTTGGTGTCAGAAAGTTCTCTCTGACTTTGTCCGCATTTTTCGGGAGTCCTAAGTTTGGTTTTTTGATGGCAATCGTTTCTAGGTTTTTGTACTCTTTGATTAATTTTAGCGCAGTTTTGGGACCGACCCCCTTGACGCCGTCGGGGTTGTAGTCCGTGCCGATGAGAATTCCCGCGTCCACGAGTTGCTCACGGGTTATGCTCAGATGTCTGAGAGTTTCGTTGAGTTCCACAATCTCAGGCGCTATTTCAACGTACCCTCGTTGCATGGGCAGTTTTCTTTTCCCGGTGATGTTCAAGTTTCTCACCACACGAGGTGCTCCGAACAGCAGCGAATCGTGATCTTGTGACGCTGCGGCCCAAACGTCACCCCGCGCTGCCATGTACGCTGCCTGTGCCTCCCCCTCAGAGGGGGCCTGTACACACGGCACCCCAAGCTCCTTGAGCAGCCTCTTTGCATCGTCAAGCATGGTCTCTCTCAAGGTTGATGTGGCCTGCGCATACTTCCGTGCCTCTTCAGGCTTCCCCGCCGTCAGTGCCGCTTCATATTTTGCGACCGCTTCCTCCTTGACCGCTCGACGGCGCTTGATCTCCATCTCCTTTAGCTCTGGAGGCCGCCCATCAAAAACGTACGCAACCCTGATACCCTTCTCTCCCAAGTTTGCGGTCCTGTAGAGAATACCACTAAGGTGACTGGTAACTCTTCCTGATCCATCCATTAGGAGAGTCCCGTTCGGTTGCCTGATTATGGCAAGAAACTGGTAGAGCGTGTTGTACGCATCCACCGCTAATTTTCTGCCCGCTAGGTCATCTAAAAGCACCTTTCGCTTTGGCAGCAGCTCACCTAGGTCTACACCCATCCTCTTTCACTTCTAACCTGAGGATTTTGTCGTCTCTGGCGTGGCTTGTTCTTTATCCCATTCTTCTTTGGTGATCTCCCGTGGGATGAAAGCGTGGCAGTGCGTTATTGGGTTTCTATCGCAGACTTCGCATCCGTGAAAGTCAATGTTGCCCCATTTCTCTTGAAACTGGTCAATCAGAAAGTTCTTACGATAATGATGACGATATGCATGCCCACAAACGCAAATCTTCGAGTGCCAAGAACCCTGCATCATATGCAGTGCACCCTGTGATGCTCTCCCGTAGCTGAGGCTGATTCAAAATTTGGCAGTGTCCTTTCACCAATGATATCCTGGCTCGCCGCTCTCATCAGCATACTGTTTTGGCGGTCAGCTAACACGTACAGTTCGTTCAAGACCTTCATGAATCCTATGCGCTGACTCGCAGTAAGCTTTTTCCCTGTTTGCAGCACTTCGTGGAGGCGCCTAATCTCAGAGTAATGCTTGTTCCTCTCCCCGGGCGAGAATGAGGCAATTATTCCTCCGTATAACGGTACATCGCTCAGAAACATTGTGGCTAGTGTTTTGACCTTGACAGTTTCTTTCCCCTTTGCTTGCTTCAGCGCAGCTTCATAGTCGACGCTGGAAAAGAAGAACAGGCAGAAGTTCTCTAGGACCTTTCGACAGCGTTCTCCTTCCTGTTTCCAGAAACAGTTCGTCTCCATTCTCGAGAGACCATGTTCAAGACCCATTGCTCCCTCCAATAAATTGCACTTAACCGAAAAAATCTTAGACATCTCAACCAGTGAATCCATCACAGTCGTTTCCCCCGACGGTCCAAGCGGGCGTTCATCGCTTTCAGCTGCACGACCCAACAACAACACCTACATAAAGGCTTGTCCTGTCTCGTAGTTAAACTTTGCTTGCCCAGGGTACTGCTAGCACTTAGCCGCCACGTTCTCTTGAATGACCACAACATTTGTGCGTGAAACGTGCCGGATCCCCCTCTGAGCATTGTGAGGGTCTGACAGGTTCAAACGGCCGTTCCAAATATTGGAGCAATACAGCACTTCACCGGCCTTAAACTCCACACCCCCCGCTGTTTTAAGGTCACAAAGCAATCTCACGTGCTTACCAACGTACTTCTCCTTCAAAGTGACGTGTGTTTTCATGCTCGATCCCTTCCTTTCCCAAGCGTCGTCACTTTCTCTCGAACGACCACAACGTCCGTGCGTGGAACCTGATGAATGCATCTCGGAGGGTTGTGGGCGTCTGACAGGTTCAAGTGACCGTGCCAAATATTGTAGCAGTCCATTACTTCACCGGCCTTGAACTTCACACCACCTACCGTCGTCAAGTCGCGAAGCAGTTTCACACGTTTACCCACGTACTCGTCCCTTAGAGTGCGGTGTTGTTTCATGCTAATTCCTCTCTCCTTTAATCATCCCTTCCATACGTCATCCGGTGCTTTGGTCAGATGCTCCGCATAGTACCAAGCCTGACCGATCATCCCAAACCCAAGATTGATTGTGACGATACTTTCCCTCGTTGCTACAGGGAACGTGGCTGCACGGTCTCATCTCAAACCCTCCAGTCATCAATCTAGTCACAGTTCGGATAGATTAGGGCAACTGTTTTTCCCATCAACTGCTTCACCCAAGCTCCGTGACCCCAGCCGCCCTCAAACTTGCTGAACTTAACCCACAGCACTCCCTCTTGACTTTCAGGTTGACCCTTTGGTGCTTCAATAAGTTCAAAGTCGAAGTGCATCACATTCTTGATTCGACTCCAGATTTGTTGCGTGCCTTTGAAATTGTAGTTCGCATTCTTTAGCTCTTCCAGTAGATTTCTCCAGACCATTTGCTCACCCTTTTTCTGAGACTCCTTGGGGAAGCGAAGAGGTATGAAAACACCTTCAATGTGAACGTGATTGCACATGACTCCCTCCGTTTGAATTTCCCAAACAACCCCGCACTGGGACGGAATCAGAACCCCCCAATCGTGTGCATAAACATCAGGGGTGAGAATATCTCTCTTAGCGGTTGCAACGATTCTTTTACCCATTCAACCCAGCTCTTCACTGTTCCATATAGAGGGCGGAGCTATTAATAGCTGTTCCGGAAGGGCTATTCGATCACTCGTGATAGTGGGGGCCCTCTTGTTAGCCACCTTTTGAGACACTTCTGTGAGCAGAAAACCAGCTTGATGACGTCTCCCTTGGAGTATCGTGTTATCTCGACTTTGATGATACCCCCTGTATCTTGGGCATAGAACAGGTGCCCGTTGTCGCATTGCCTTCTTCTGTGCTCACCGGCCAATTCAATTAACACCCGGCAAGGTCCTTACAACCCTGCTCAGCTTCAACGCTAGGGTACGCTTGCGTGAAACCTCCCTTGCCTGTTTCTTCATCTTGCCACTCTATGAAAACCGTGCACCCGCACTTCTCCCAGAGCCTGTAGGCCAGGATGTCAATGTCTGTCGGGTCCTCAAAACCATCCTTAGCGTAGCTGGCATCCAGCTCATCCTGAAAAGGAGATGGCAGGATCCGGTCAGGTCTCCAGCGGTAGTCCTTACCAATCACAAAACGGATCACGTTTCTCCCTGCCATGCAATCGTCACAGTAGAGCTCTGAGAAGAGCCTGGTTAGCAGCCACAGGGGGTTCTTGTTGAACCAGAGTCCACACTTCAAACAGAGAATCCTCACTCACATCCTCCCCTCTTGTGCCTGCTCATTTCTCTTCAAAACGATTATGCGCCCCGTCCTATATAGGTGTAGAGTTTAAGTTTCCGTTCCTAGTTTGGAGTCGTGACGGTGCACCTTGCATTTGTAGTAGTCCGCAACCCTTGCGTACTCTGCGGTTTTCTTTTCCTCTTCCGACCATTTTGCAAGGTTGGCGAGTCCCTCAATGAAGTATCTGTGCTGCATGTGGCATATTTCACAGCGGGCATTCCCATACTGGGCAAGCAGTTCGGGGTCCCAGTGATGCTCTCTACACTCCCCCTTCTTGAGCTTTGGTGCAGCTGGAGGAACCTTGTTGAGTTTTGCTCTTAGCTCAGCGAGCTGTTTGTCGTACTTGTTTTCCAACTGGAAGTCTCGTTTGTCGTACGCTTTCTGAGCCAGGGCCTCTAGCCTCGCGATCTCAGCTCGAACCTGTTGCTCGTTCATGTACCCTCCCTCGCTTAGATGGTGCTCTCAGTCTCTTGATGTGTTGACCCTCGCGGCAGTTACGGCATTGGGGGTGCCATCCTTCAACTGGAAAGGAAGGTCCACCATGAGTGTATCCTCCTCGCTCTCCAAGAAAGGTTCTGTTTGGGTTGGGCCTTTTGCAGTAACAGACTGAACAGTTACAGCGAGGAATTCTGACCCACGCCCGTTTGTTCCCGATGGAGGTCATTCGCTGATGGTAATCCTTTCGGCGGGATAACACTGCACTCAGGGATCATCGCCTCGCGCCCAACAACATGATTGAAATTCCGTGTTCAAACGAGCTCCACAGAATCGAAGCGTCCACGACTACCGTAGCCTCGTTTCACCAGTCCTTTGTTTTGGCACTCTTTTAGCCACTCGCGAGCGGTGCGTGTACTAACGTTGAGAAACTCGCCCACCTTGAAGACGGACACGCGATTTTGCCACTTGTCCTTCGGTAACTGTAGCACAGCCAAGTATGCTCTCCTCGCTTTCTCATCGAGCTCCAGCAACCGCAGAATCTTATTGTCCCCGTCGAGCTTTCCCCACTGGTTCAGCCACACGTCTCCCAGATTCAAACGCCCCACACTGATAAAGGGCTGTCGGCTTTCCTGTGGATTTGCTTGAATCGTGACCTCTAAGTTGAGAAAATTGTCAGCCGCAAAAAACGTGTGCTCCCCATGAGCATGGTGACACACCCACAACCATAATCCCCTACCGCACGCCTCCACGTCAGGCGCGCTGGGAATTGACCCATTCGGGTGTGAGTGAAAGTGCCCAAGAAGCTCTTTTCCAACAGACTTACCAAACACGTCTGCGAAGTATTTGCCTGCGTCTCCGAACTGGAACTGGCTGTCTGGAGTCTGGCTGTAGTTTGGGCACCCCAGAACGTCTGAGACGACTAGTGAGATCTCACGCGAACCTAGAAGGTAACCCCCCACTTCGCGGGGATGAAAAGCATCACACAGCCGCCCGAGAGTTTCAGCTGCCGCTTGAGATAGAACTAAACCCACTTCAGTCTTACCTTCCTGATGTGAACACAGACAAACACCCATAAGCTTGGTCTCTCATATAACTTTTATTCTCCTTCATGCTGGTAATGCCCTCGATAACCCTCACTCACAGGGTTAAGTCGAAAGAACACCATTTGAGAGACTCTAGCATTGGCCATCAAGACCAAACCGTTAGGGTTATACACCGTCAAGAGCGTTTTCCCGAAACCCGAGTATCCAGCATCGAAGAAACCGCAGACTGCTGCTGCCCCACACCTCATAACGGAGCTTCGATGCACGCATATGCCCATAAGATCCGCTGGAAGACTAATCTTCTCGTTGAAATCTACAGAGTATGCTCCCGGCATCAAAACTGTTTTGTGCTCAACTTCGATGTCAGGGAGACGCCTCTGAGAATTGTCGAAATCAATCACTCCAGAGGACGTAAATCGACCCACGCTTCGAACCGTTAGATCGAACCCGTTAGGCTGAAGTTGCGTTTCAAGATTAAGATAATTTGACACTAGCCCCTTCTTCAAGACCAATTCTCTGATCTCTTCACGATTAAGAATCATTAGAGCGTTTCACATCCCCGAAGCATCATGTTTCATGGCTGATTCGCCTTTTCCCTAGCTACGACATGACACTTTGTGACAGGGATACCTAGGATTGTTTCGATGATCTGAAGCAGATACTCTTGAACTTCCCATGATGACTTGCGAAATTCTTCAGGATGACAGATTAAGATGTCCAGGTCAAGCCTCTTGGCTTTAGCAATTCTGTAGTTGAGCGCTGACGCATCTTCGCCGCTGACTGCTTTTCGGACCATTTCTGCTGACAACTCTATCCGTGTTGCACCCATATGAGTAACCTTTGAACTTGATTTTCCATTCATCATAAGCGCTTCGAGTCCTCCCGCATTGCTCTCTCTTTCATGTCTTTCCAAAGCATTTCAATCGTCCAGCCATGGTGGGTATCACGAGCTAGCTGCTTGTTACCCAAATGTTTCTTCAGGGCCCGGTACTGTTTCATAGTCATGCGGTCGGCTCCCAAAATGCAGAGCCCGGTAATGTCCTGATGAATGAGCAACCAACCCGCCTCTACAAGCTCACTGCTAACTGCGTGCAAGTCTAGGTTTTGCACCTCCTCTTCTGTCAAGTGCTTTAGGTCAGTTAGAACCGCCCTTGCGAACCTGAAGTGGTTTGACCAAGGCACATTGAACCATCGCCCCTCCAGATCAAGAAACGCAGAGTTTTCCCACTTCGCAGGATCTTTTTCTTCAAACACTCGCCATCCACGCGTCTGAAGCACCCACTCATTGATTTCATCGCTCATTGATCTCGTCTCTTATGTGTTGGCGATCCATATCTTCAAAGCAAACCGTTCTTGGCGCCCTCTTTCTCGACATGCAGATTGATGGACGTGCAATCCACGGACGCCACTGTATGATTGACCACAGTATTCACATCTTCTTTTACCCAAATTAGTAGTCATTACGCCTCTAGTCATAGGCAGTTTACCGCTCATTGTATTGCTTTCATCCTATGCTCTAGGCAGTGTAACTGGCCATTCATAAACGCTGAATCTTCAGAGTTGAATGGACAGGGCTTCCCCGAGTCCATTCCCTCTATGATGCGATAGATTTCAGGACTACAACATTTACCATCCTTGAGAAAGAAACAGTCTGCAATCTGAACTTCCTGCGCGGCATAGTGTACTTTTCCAGTCCCGTTACAACTTGCACACTTGTCATTCAAAACTGGAATTATCCCTCTGCCATGACAGGCATCACAAGTCGCCTCTTTCCAAACCATTTTCATACTTAGTACACCATCAGCCATTGAACTGCATCATGACGATAACGCAGTCTTGCAGGTGGCACAGCTAATTGAACCGTCCTCGTGCCTAAAGAACCATCGTTTTCGTCCACAGGTTTTGCACATTCTGATTCCAGCGAACTCGTTCATTATCCTTTCACCACCATTCAAATCTTAACGAACTGCTCTTGTTCTCTGTTTCACATGATGCTTGTCGTGATTTTCAAGAGCACGTGCTGTGCGCTCACAGTCTGCTATTACTCGATTGTAGGCCACCATTGAGCATGGCCCTAGATGTAGTCCCAAATTATTGCTGTTCTTTATCACCCTAAGCTCGACACCCATTTTTCTCAACTTCTCTGCAAGATCTCTCAATGTTCTCAAACTACCTTGCCTCGTGGAATCTCGGGCAAGAACTGCTCGAACTCTCCGTGACGTGCATCTATCTTTGGCATACCGATCTTATCAAAATCAGGATTCCGCCATCCATCGCACTGGAAAACTTCGCATCTTCCAAGTCTTGCTTTAGCGCACATCAAACAGATCGCGAAGTAAACTCCCCAATATGGACGACTACAACTATGGTCAGTGTTCAAGCCAACATAGGAGCGTCCACGTTCAATTACATGCCCACAGACGGCACAGGGCCTGGACTTGTGTGCTTGGGTGACGAACATGCCGCAGCCCCCAGTCCACCGCCTCTTCTTCTTCCCTTTCAGGCATTTTGCACTACATCTGCCTTCCACGCTAGGATACGATCCGTAGACTATGAAATAGCCTTCCTTCACGTATTCACCCCATGATGTCAGAAAACTCCGATTAGGCACCGTGACTGCAGCAAGCGGGAAGAGATGATAGTGCGGCTTTGCCTTTCTTCTCACCATGCTTTTTCCACCCCGATCACCGTTCAATTGCTTTTGCTTCCGCCCTGGAGTATGCTTCCTCGAATGCTCGCATTTTTGTCTTGAAAAGCTCAAGGTCAACTTCTGATTCTTTCCTTTTCTCGTCTAAGAGGGCCGTTTGCCTATCAATCTTCTGGGCTTCACGCCTAAGTTTGGTGATTCGGGCTTGAAGTTGTTTCATACTGATGCCCCTCGTTTCGTCCGTCGCATCTTGGCGTAGCTTTGGCTTTTTGATTGAGTGCATCATGCTCGAGTAGTCCAAAACCATCTCATTGATTTGTTTCGTGATTGTGCTTGCCAGCGCCTCAAATGCTCTGATCTTTGCTTCGATGTAATCATACCATTCTTGCTCGTCACTCATGGTGATTCAGCATCCTAAAGACGATTTCGCTCAATTGCCTTTGACTCCTTGCATGGGCGTCTCTTGGTTCTTGCGCATTAGCTTCCGCTCTAGCATTTTTTGAATAATGAGGCAACGACTACAGCAGAGAGAATCGTCTAAGGCATTCCAGTTGCCGTTTTGTTCTGCAGATAGTTTGGCGACATCTAATCCGCAGATCGAGCGAGTCTTTCCGGAGGCACATAGATGATACTTCTTTCCGATCAGTACTACGCTCATGTCAGGTCCTCTTCTAGTGTGATTGAAATGTGCCCTCCGCAACCAACATGGTATAGTCCGCTGAATGGAATGTGTTCAACTTCGGTAACTGGGACATTGCGGGAACATTTTGAGCAAAAGCAGGTCATTAAGTGCTCCTCCGACGGTCGATACAGTGGGGCTTGAATTTCTCCTCTTTTGTCAGTTTCATGGCCTCTTGCGCCAGAAAACCTATGCTGCGTGCCTGCCTAATAAGTTTGGCCCTCTCTATCATCGTGAGGTGAAGTGAGCGTCTCCTGTAAGATTTGCCAGTAGACGTTTCTTCTCATGGTTTCAAGTCTACGTGAATGAGCAAACCCTTCTTTTCGAGTTTTTGAAGCTCATGGATAAGCTTGCTCATACAAGGATGCACTGTTTCATTCACAGCATCTCGCCAAATGACTGTCTTTCCAGATTTCACTTCAAGCGTGTACCCCAAAGGTCTCACCTATTTCATGTTTTTGTGTTTATGGACAGCGACCAATGGCCAGGTCCATTGCAAGGGGGGAACACAAATCCTCGCCGCTGCCTCATTGTGATGTGAGCAAATGTGAGTCCTTTGTGATATTTAAGGTTTTACACGTTTTCTTAGGAAAATCGGTTGTCAGAATGTTCTTGGCGCGTATGGACCCCTACCTGACACACGGTGGCTTCAATACCGAAACGTTTCGGTAAAGGGATAGTCGGTCAGAACAAGAGGTTCGACACAAAACAGTGCACACCCCCCAAATGCTCCAAACCCTCCAAATGCTCCAAACACCCCCAAACGCTCCAAACTCAAGAGCCCCGCATTTAATACGACAGTGTCCAATCTCAATGATGAGAGATCACCCATGGTTGTGCACGCATTCAAGCGCCCTCGTTCACCCAGCTTCGTGCAGAAGGGATTGAAAGGCTACCACTTTCCAACCCTTAACAAGAAGGTTGAAGTGTATTTCGTGAACGTCACCAAAGGACACGAAGCATTCTTCATCAGCAAAAAGATCACACACATTTACTACGTACTTGACGGCAAAGGACATTTCACGATAAAGGATCACCTCCACCACGTTCATCCGGGAATGCTTGTCGAAGTCCCCCCGAACATTGAATACTCGTACACGGGAAACATGCGCCTAGTGCTCATAATGACTCCCCCCTGGTTCCCCGGAAACGAAAAAGTAACTAGAAAAAACCCGGATGTGCCATGACCAATGATGGGTTACGTAGATGTGCTGGGCTATGTAGCCGGAATTTTGGTAGTGATTTCACTTCTACCGCAGGCAATCAAAAGCTGGAAAACCAAGTCAACTCGAGACATATCATTGACTAGGTACATCATATACGTGATGGGTCTGGTTCTTTGGATCGTCTACGCTGCCATCATCCAGAACGGGCCTGTGGCCGTAATGAATGGTGTCGGTTTGGTACTTGCGCTTTCGATCCTGTGTTTGAAAGTCAGGTACGGTTGACCGTGCTAGATGCTTGAACCCTCAAACTGTTTGACCACCTGAGGATACGCTTAAACAACCCCTCACTCCAGAACTACTGATCCTTCAAAATCAACTGAACAACCTTTATTAGCCTCTACGTACAAGAGTGAGTGCGGCCTGTCCATGTTAGCTCACCGCTCCTACCCAAATCGGGCAAGCAGGACTGCTTCACGGACCCACAGGTCGACACAAAAGGAAAAACAGACAGATGATAAGCAGTTTCGAAGAACTAGGCCTTAGCCCAGAGATATTAAGTGCTGTCAAAGCGCTCGGGTTTGACGCACCGTTCCCCATCCAGGAAGCGATCATTCCTCTTCTCTGGAGTGGAAACGACGTCATTGGTCAAGCTCACACGGGCACTGGAAAGACAGCCGCGTTTGGACTCCCAATCCTAGAAATAATAGAAGAGAATGACTTGAAGATTCAGGCATTGGTGCTCGTCCCAACACGCGAACTTGCAATGCAGGTAACAGACGACATCAACTCATACGCCAAGAACACGCGCAAACACGCCCTAGCAATCTATGGCGGCCAGTCAATTCACGCACAAATCGACTCCCTGGAAGACCACCCGCAAATCATTGTTGGCACCCCAGGCCGCATCCTTGACCATCTCGAACGCGGAACCCTGCACTTTGAGAACGTACAGTGCATCGTGATCGATGAAGCGGACAGAATGCTTGATATGGGATTCATAGACGATGTTGAACACATCCTGCAACAGACCGGAAGACACCAGATCGCTTTCTTCTCAGCAACCATGCCTGACGAAGTGCGCGAACTCGCTCGCAAACACATGAAGAACCCTCGCGAGGTCCTGATTGAAGCAGATGACCTCAACGTCAAAGAGATCAAACAGTGCTACTGCAAAGCGGACCGCAACACCAAACTTGACGCCCTCATAAACATCCTGCATGACAAGAACGTGAAACGCGCCATAGTGTTCTGCAGAACCAAACGCACCACATTCTGGCTTGGCGAATCACTCAGGAGAGCACACGAGAATGCAACAACAATAAACGGCGACCTCTCTCAAAGTCAACGTGATCGAGCAATGGAAACTTTTCGAGGAGGCCACAGCCGCATACTAGTTGCCACCGACCTAGCCGGGAGAGGCTTGGACATTGATGGAGTCACACACATCATCAACTACGACGTCCCCGAGGACCCCCTAACCTACTTCCACAGGATCGGCAGAACTGGACGCGCTGGCAAGACAGGGATAGCAGTGACAATAGTGTCCGCCGAACAGAGCGCTGACTTTAGAGCAATAGAAACAATGGCTGATTACCAGATTGAACGTCTGCGCTAAGCAGCCCCCGTAAGCATCCTTTCCTTCAAACGACCCTCCTCATTCAGATCCTCACTTAACCAAACTGGCCCCTGAACGTTCACATCCCCCAACCCCCCGGGAGCCCCTGTCAGCTCACATGTGCGAGGTATTCCTTATATGCTAGACAAAAGAAGAACCCTTTGTGCGGCGGATGGAAGACGGCCGGCAGAGCTCCGCTCTGCGGTACGTTTCGACCACCGTCGCACATACCTGTGAAAAAAATGCCAACAGTCAAGCCCTTCCTACAACTACCAACTGTCACTATCTATAACGCAAACATGATAGAGACCAACGCCGTGGACCCTAACACCATCGATTTAACCGTAACATCACCCCCCTACAACGTTGACATCAAATACGGAAGGTACGACGACAACCTGCCCTACTCAAAGTATCTGAAGTTCTCAGAAATGTGGCTGACCAAATGTCATAGCCTCACCAAGACAGATGGCCGCCTCTGCCTGAACATTCCTCTTGACAAGAACAAGGGAGGCCAACAGAGCGTCTACGCTGACCTCACAACCATAGCAAAGCGAGTCGGATGGAAGTACCACTCCACAATAATATGGAACGAACAAAACATCTCCCGCAGAACTGCATGGGGATCCTGGATGAGCGCCTCAGCCCCTTATGTCATCGCCCCAGTTGAAGTCATAGTGATACTGTACAAGCAGACCTGGAAGAAAACACACAAAGGCCTATCTGACATAACAAGGAACGAGTTCATAGCATGGACCAACGGCGTCTGGACCTTCCCGGGTGAAAGCAAAAGCAAGATAGGACACCCCACACCATTCCCAGTTCAACTGCCAACAAGGTGCATCAAACTCTTCAGCTACGTTGGAGATACCATCCTTGACCCTTTCCTAGGCAGTGGAACCACACTACTGGCATGCCTAGAAACACATAGAAAAGGAACAGGGATAGAAATTCAAAGAAAATACTGCAGGTTAGCCGCTCAACGAATCAAAAACGCACTACCCCTCAAGTGATTTTTAACCAAGTTCCCGTTTTCAGGTACTCATCAATCGCCTTGGCCGCTTTTTTCCCTTGCCCAATCGCTAGGATGACTGTTGCTCCCCCGGTTGCAACGTCACCGCCAGCAAAGACTCCCCTCTTTGACGTTTTCATCGTGTCAGGGTCGACAGTCACGACGCCTCCCTTTCCAACTTTCAGGTCAGGGGTGGCGTTAGAGATCATCGGGTTTGGGCTTTGACCTACCGCAATTATCACTACATCCGCTGAAGTAGTGAAATTGGATCCTTCTATTGGAATTGGTCGTCTGCGCCCCGAGACGTCAGGCTCACCCAGTGAGTTCTTGACCACTTCAACAGCCCTTACGTTCCCGTTTTCATCACCATGAAACGCCACGGGCGTGACCATGAAAATGAAGCATACTCCCCCTTCTTCTGCACGCCGTATCTCCTCAGACCTTGCCGGCATTTCTTCACGCGATCTGCGATAGAACACTGTCGAGTTTTCTGCCCCCAGCCGTAGAGCTGTGCGCGCCGCATCCATCGCTACGTTGCCCCCTCCAATTGTGACCACGCGATGACCCCTAGCGATAGGAGTATCATACTCCGGGAACCTGTAGGCCTTCATCAGGTTTACTCTAGTCAAGTATTCGTTTGCCGAATACACTCCGTTCAGCCCTTCGCCTGGAATGTTCAGAAACCACGGCAGCCCAGCGCCTGTTCCCAGAAAGACAGCATCATACGCTCTAAGCAGCTCGTCAACAGTGGCCGTTTTTCCAACCACGAAATCTTTCACCACCCGAACTCCCATGTGGCGCAGGACATTTACTTCGTGCCTGACCACTCCTTTCGGGAGGCGAAATTCAGGAATTCCATAAGTCAGCACGCCCCCCGTCTCGTGCAGTGCTTCGAAGATGACGACCTCGTGCCCCAGCTTGGATAGGTCAGCGGCAACTGTGATTCCAGCCGGCCCCGATCCCACGACGGCAACTCTCTTTCCCGTTGGTTGAATGTTTCTCAGCTCCGGTGTTGTGTCCTTAGCCATTTCCCAGTCGGCGACGAATCTTTCTAGCCTGCCGATAGCCACGGAGTCAAAACGTTTTGCTAAAACACACTCCTTCTCGCACTGCTGCTCCTGCGGGCATACTCTACCAGTGACCGCTGGCAATGCGTTGGTGGCCCGTATGGAATCTATTGCCTCCTGAAACCTTCCTTCAGCCACCAATTTTATGAACACGGGAATGTTTATGTTGGCCGGGCACCCTATGATACATGCGGGGCGTGCACACTGCAGGCAACGCTGCGCTTCAGCCATTGCCTGTTCGGGAGTGTACCCCAGCGCAACTTCGTCAAAATTTCTCACCCGCTCTGTGGGCGGCTGTTCTGACATCGGCGTCTTTTTCGGCACGATCTTTTTAGTCGACACTACTTGCTCCCCTCCTCAACCACGCCGTCCAAGGCACACCTATGCTTCCAACGTTCGAGAGACAACCACTCCAGTTCACGGTAGAACTTCAAACGTGATTCCAGATGCTCCCAGTTGACCTTGTGAGCATCAAAGTCCGGGCCATCAACACAGACGAAACGGGATCCATCCGCAGTTTCCACCCGGCACCCCCCACACATACCGATCCCATCAATCATGATACTGTTAAGGCTAACGATTGTCGGGACTTTGTAGGGCATTGTGACTTCAGAAACCTTCTCCATCATCCTCGAGGGCCCAATAGCAATCACCCTCGCAAACTCTCCCACCCTCTCGTCGAGCAATTTCTTGAGCGGTTCGATCACGAGCCCTTTTTCACCACGCGAACCGTCGTCTGTACACACATAAAGTTTTGAAGAAACGTCTCTCATTCGATCCTCCCACAACAGGAGCTTCCCAGTGCGGGCACCGATTATTGACACCACCGTGTTCCCCGCCTCTCTGAGGGCACGCGCGATCGGAAATATGGGTGCAACACCAACTCCGCCACCAATGCATATCACACTACCATAGTTCTTAATCTCAGTCGGGTGCCCGAGGGGGCCTACAACGGTTAGAAGACAGTCTCCCGCCTTCATTGTGCCAAGCTGCATTGTGGATTTGCCGACGTCTTCAAAGACGAGTGTTATTGTGCCCGCGTCTCGGTCATAGTCCGCGATTGTCATTGGAATGCGTTCACCATGCTCATCTATGAGCAACACCACGAACTGTCCCGCCATCGCTTTCTTGGCCACTGCAGGCGCGTCTACCACAATCAGTTGAGTAACATCGCTCAGAACCTGCTTTTCACGTATCCTGTACACGGTTTAGTGCCTACGCCTCCCTCTTTCATGCTAGCCATTGCCGCGTCTCTTAGACCTCATTGAGTGTAATAGGATCACGATACCATAAAAGGACGCTCCGTGACATGCACAAACAAAAACGGCATGAGAACGGCCGAAAACGCGATTTTTCCACAGAAAATTTCAACCACCCGAAACCAATAGAGTGAAGACCAACCCTTAAATATGGGACCTCAGCATGTCGTTTTTGTGTGACGAGCAGGAAGACGCTGGTAAGCTATGCTTCACAGCAAAATCTTCCGTCCCATCACACACTTTAACCCCAAGAACAGGCACTGTGAGTGAAACCTTGACTAGCACGGATAGTGAGAAAACACCGGAGCTCATGAACTGCGACTCATGCCATAGATCGTGGACAGCAGTGTCACTGTTCAAGTGCCCTAACGGCGATTACAAAGAATGCATGATCTGCTGGATGCTCAGAATGGGCCCAACCCCCATAACCGTTAACTTAGCCACCATCTGGACCTGCCCTAAGTGTGGGAGCAAGGTTGGCATTGACCTGACAACTGGTGAAGAAATAAAGACAAGGTCCCCCCAAAATAAACCGTAACGGACAGTATTTCCCCTGTGTTGAGCAATAACATGCACCAAGAAACGCGGGTTGTGAACGTAAGAAGCGAGCCGTTTGACGTCTACATTGGGCGCTGGCATCCGAGATTCCCCAACGAGCCGACTTACAAGTGGGGCAATCCCTTCAAACTGTCCAAGGGAGTTTCCATAGGCGAGGTGTTAGATAAATATGAAGCTCATATTCGTTCTCACCCGGAGTTGATAGCTGCACTTATTGAACTCAAAGGCAAACGCCTTGGGTGCTGGTGCGTACCCAGACCCTGCCATGGACATGTTCTGGTAAAGCTGATCAAAGAATTCTTCCCCGATTAAACCTGCTACTCTTAAATAGCTGTGAAGAGTATCTTTCATCAGCCATTTCTAGTGATGCTGCATTGAGCGAGCAGGAAGACACTGAGCCTAAAAACCAGGTAGCTTGCCTAGTTTGTTTCAAACCGGCCACTTGGGAAAAGTATGGCTTCTCCTACTGTAAGGATCACATACCGGAAGATGCAAACAATTTCAACCCTGAAGCCCACGAGATGGACGTGATAGACGCTTTCAAGAAACTCAGCGGCTTAACAGACGAAGAGCAGAGCAGCATTGAGAAGGCTTGGCAGGAACAACTGCCATACGAGAAGGAAGAAGACCTCCTGATAAGCGACATGTTGAAGAAACAAAAGAAACGGATGCGCCTGTAAAACCGCTGGGTCTGCTAGGTCGCTGGCGGAGTTCCTCGAATCATACTGAACTTTTTCAGGAAGAGAGACGTAATCTCACTCCGTCGGTCGGACATCGAATCGGGATCCGCTTTGTAAAACCCATAGACAACCAATGAGTCTGTCTTGTGAGATATGTTCACATCTTTGACCTTGACCCCCGCCTCAACCATGGCGTCCTTCATACACTGAATAGCAGCCTCCGGGTCAGGGAAATCACTGTCAATGTGCACTATCACCTCATCAACCACTTCCTCCCCGTAAATCATCATTGGAGAGTTCATCAGTATTGAGTTGGGTACAATCAACATTCTACCAGTTCTGACACTTGGAAAGCGGTCTCCCTCGCCCACCTCCATTAAAGAAGACCTGACCCAGCCAACCTTCTCTATGTCTCCCTTGAGCGATGGAGTTACCATTATCTTAACCCTAGTGCCTGGTTTTATCCGTGCATCCTTGCGCATCATAAGTCCGCCTAACAGGGAAGCAATGTAGTCTTTGGCGATGAAAGTAACCCCTACGGTACTGAAGACCCCGAGCACAGTTGTGAGTATTGTCGTGACCTCAATGCCATCCATTCTCAAATCACTTCTTGTTGAACCCATCCTCTATGTTGTCTTCCTTTAAATCCCGTCCGAAAACGAGAATATTGGACGGCCCGAGCAAAACCAGCCAGGTGATCAACTCTGACCGTACATGCTCGCTCGAGCAGCCGTCCGGTGATCTTATACTCTCTTCCCCATTTAAAAAGGTTGCTGCTCTGATAGTAGAAACATGTTTTCTTTTACCATGTGTCGAATGGCACACACACTTTCCTAAGCCCTTGCACTGTCAAGCAACATCACTCATGAATGGGACCTCCTTCTAGCCTCAGATAAAGAGACGGCAATCCCCCCAGGTATCTGCCTTCCTGTTCGAGCGTTTCTTCAATATATTGCCTGTATTTTGGGCTATCACACTTGCCATCTTTTCTCTTGGTGCAACAGTCTCCACACCTGAAAAGAACACAGGTCGTTTCATTGCAATCCCCCCTTCTCTCTCTTTTCAGAAGGCCCTGCAAAAGGTTTTGACATAGGGGCAATCTGATCAATCGCCTTGCCTCACGGAAAATACCGATGATGACAATCTTGGTTTCCACCATACCCACAGTTGAGGCACATCAGGGCCATTCTCCCATTCAGACTCCAACCGGCAAGGTTGCCAGAACCACATTTGGGACAGTCGGGAATACCCCGAGCACTGTCACTTTCAGGCTTAATTTTTTCCAGAATCTTTTGCAACAGGCTTTGGTTCAGCGACAGCTCTATCACAAACCTGCCCCCTCAGACCTTTTTTGTCAGCCATCTTTTTCAGAACCACTTCCACCCGTCTTTCTCCCGTCTTCGTGATCACGGCTTTGCGTTCCAGCCTTGCAGTGTGCTTTTCAAGCAGAGGCAACATAAACTCTCTGTAGATCTTCAATTCATCCTTTCTCGTGTAGTTATGGTTTTGAGGACAGTAGTACCGCTCTCCAGGGTCAGTGTGAAGACAACATTCAGCGACCGTTTGCATGCGTTTGCAGGTTGGGCACCATTCCTTCGGGTAGGGCCAATATTTCCTCTGCTTAGTCATTCGTCACCCTTCCCCTTTCGTCGTCTCTCAACCTTTCCGGTGCTCAAATCGATCACACTTGTTTCAAATGGGTGAAGAAAAATTTCCATCAAGGTGATCACTGAAATAAGTGCTAGTGCTCTCATTGTCCATTTATTGCCTCTCTTGCCTTCCTCTCTTCGCTGCCTTTCCACCACTTCTCCGGTGTCTGAATCTATCACGCTTGTCTCGAGCGGGTGCAGAAAAATCTCCTTCAATAGGGTTAGTGCATGTTTTAAGGCCTTCATCCATTCATCGCTTCCTAGGCCATAATGGGCCCTCTTTCATAAAAAGGTTGTCAATTCCTCCCAGACACTGAGCCTAGGCCCGCAGAACTCGATCGTATACTTTAAATCCTTAAAGCTTTAGTGTTCATGTGTGGTAGTGTTGATCCACGGGCGAAGAAAACCTAACATGAAACTGGTTGCGCTTGCTGGCGTGACAAAGTCATTCTACCGAACGAACATTATTGAGGCTCTCAAGGGTGAAACAGAAGGGTTAGGCTATACTGCTTTATATGTGAAATCGATGGCAAGCAGCGAGGGAACTTTCAACTATCATCTCCGTGAACTGCAACGTTTGGGAGTCCTGACCCTGTCCCCGCCATATGCTCTGACGAGCTTGGGAATGGAAATAGCAAAAACCCTTGAATTCCTTTCAAAGTGAGACCCCCCTCTGTTTTCGAAAACTTTAAAAGTTGCACAAACTAACTGAACTGCAGGGAGTTCCCACAATGCTTGGAAAAGCTTTGGCAATAGCGTTTGTGATCCTCTTGGCGGTAAGTGGAGTACAGGGATTTCTCTTCTATAGCACCGTGATTTACCCGGCTGACATAGGCAAAGAATGGGTTTCACGAGCCATCGCCACGAACGACCTGTTGGACATGTCAAAGTACCTCATCAATGCGCTGCAAGCACTGGAACCATACCACGGCAATCCAGGCTGGCCATTTCCAACACCTGACAGCAGCTACGACCAGATCAAGATCAACATTCAGGAAGTCGTGAAGAACTGCCAGATATGGACCAACCAGACCGGAACCAGCTTCGCCTACCAGCAAGCAGTTCACAACCTAGTTGACACTCTTACCCAAATCCACGTTCACCTAATGATTGCAAACATGGACCTGTGGATGAACCCAACATTCAACCCTATCGGGTGGATAATTGACGGCCCATGGATTGTGCTGATCGTGATCTGTCTGATCTTGCTGATACGCGAGTTGGCGTGACATCCTCACTAAAAACAGTTCTATGGCCGATCGAAGCGCACCCTATATGCTGACGAGAGGACGGATCCCTCCTCGTCAAATTTTGAGAGCAAAACTACTCGGACGTTGAGCCGACTCTTTTCGATGAGTTCAGTGACCGCTCGGGCAATGGGTGCCTGGTCATACCCCAGCGCGATGACGTTTGGGTTGACTTCATCAATTACTCGCCCATAACCCGGGCCCACGTCTGTGTAGCCAAGGATGGCGGCGTCCACGGGCTTGAGCGCTTCCACGAGTACACGCCTGTCGTCTTCAGGAAACACGGGACTGTGCCCTTTCAACGTTTTGACCGTGGTGTCGGTCGCCACGACGACAACAAGAACATCTCCATACGTTCTCGCTTCAGTAAGAACGGCCAAATGACCGCGATGAAGCCCATCATAGACTCCCCCCGTGAGAACTACTGTCAACTTTACTCTTCCCCTAGGCAGCAATACGTATTTGCCCTTTTCTTCGTGTTTCAGCATCCCGGATGATGCGAAATCTCTCAAGAGTCTATTCGTCTCGATGGCGTTGAGCCCTGTCTTTCCCATCACCTCAGATCTAGTGAACTCCTTTTTTCGAAGTTGTAGGAGATAAATGATTTTCAAGAGACGCTTCTCATTCCACTTATCTGAGTTCATCTAGCCTTCACTTCCGCTCTCAGAATCCCTTTTCAATGGAACGCAGTTGAGCTGCCGCTATGCGATAAACTATTGAGCCTCACCCTACTTCACTGGACACGTGCGATCGTTGATGTTGAGACTGAACGGAAGTATAGCGTTCCACCAGACGCCGTGCCTGAACTCATATGCCTGTTCGAAAACACGCATCGAGTTGTTGTGGAAGCAGGTGATGAGGTTCTGCACCTGCCCATATGACATGCTATATTCAAAGCTCTTCGCAGGAACATCGTTAAGAGCCTCGAGCCTCGCAAGCAGTGACAATGCGATGCTGAAGTGATAGGCCAGGTCTGAATCTGGGCGCTGCCAATAAATGCACGACTGCCCACTATCAAGCCCTAGAGTTTTGACGGCAGATATGAACTTGTCCATGTAAACGATCTTGGTGGGCACATCATTGGAGGAAACAACTAAGTCGTAGAAGTCTCCCAGTTCTGTGTCATAGTGATAATCTACGTTGATCGTAAACCAGCCCCAGTACCCGAACCAAGCAACGAACAGGATCAAAACCACACCCGCTACATTTCTTCCGTTCATTCGTTCATGCTCCTAATTATTGCTCCGAGTTGTGACATCATCCCACGACTTGAGCCGTGGGCTTCCCGCTTCGACGCTTCCACTTGCCTCCTCCCTACGAATTCTGGCAGGGGTTTCGGCTCGGCGAGTGACTAGCCCCTGTCCGGGGCTGGGTAGTCAATTCTACCCGTGAGACCTTTTTTCTACAGAACTAGCATTTAAGGGTTGTGATCCAGCTCGCTTTCATCCCACAATTAAAATCGCGGGTTTTCTCGATCACATTTGATAATTTCTTCTCCCGATTCGCTATCTAACGGAAGCTGTCCGCTTTTCTCCTCTTTGGAGTCTTGCTCCGGTCACCTTTTTGCGGGTGGAGTGCGTATGGGTTGCCCCGCTCTTAACGGGACCTCGAGGTTCTTGCCATCAGCCGCCAGTTTCTCCAGCTCACCAAACGTCATAGTCACGGTGACCTCATGCCACTTCTTTCCACCCGCAAGCACGTCACGATCTTCACGCTTCGTTTTTACTCCCTCCTTTGCCTGTTTTTGATCTCCCCTTTAGAAAGACTCTGTACGCGGCCTTTTCATCCTCCTTGGAAAACGGCTGCAATCCCAAAAGCTTCCTCAATGTTCTGTCACTTGTGGCTTTTGGCACCTTAGCTTTGAGACTCCGTCTCGCACTAGCCGTCAAGTTCAACCGTCGTTTACGACCCCCTCCTTTCATAGTGGCCGCCATATTTGCCTGGGCAACAGCTCTCTCTTCGTTAGAGACAAGCTCCTCAACCCGCTGCCCTCTACGACCTGACCTTGGCTCTTTGGATTGGGCTACATCTCTTGCCTCGTTGAAAACTAGTTCCTCAAACCGTTTCTTGCCGGTCAATCATCAACCAACCATCAGACGACCCTATCACTACCTCGTGCCTGCTCTTAAAGTTTGACCCACAATCTGACACCTTCTCAAACCGAACAGGTTAAATACGTGCCACGTGTATGATTGAAACGTCATGGGAATGCCCCGGGCGCCCGTGATGCAAGCAATCCCTGACGGGGGACAACTGTTTGCTACAGTTGGTGCGACGGCACTTGCTTGCGTAACATACGTTCTTGGTCAATACAAACGGTATTTAAATAGCTCAAAACATAACTGGATACAGGCACTCGTGTGTACAAATCTGGCGATCCGCCACGTAGGGCCCCGTGTTTGAAATGAAGGTTGGGAAAGAGCACAGTGATAGTGTGGTTACTACCGAACTGGATCAAGTATCACCTAATGTTCATCAAATCTCGTGCCTTAACCGCTCTAGTAATGACAACCATAAGGATCCACCAAGAACAAATATCGGGCGGATTCGTGCGCTTTGAAAACCCCAAAGTGCGAGAGTTCACGGTGTCCCTAGTAGATCAGGACATCTGTACCCTGCGCATAACCAGAATGAAGAAACCCTCCCCCACGTTCCCCGAATACTTTAAGCTGGTAGAGAAATCAAGCCTAGATGCGAGGCTGATGATCAGGTGCAACCACCACCAAGATCAGGGGAGGGAAGAGTGTGCGGCAAGGGTCTTTGAGTGGGAGAACCCCACCCTCTCCATACTGGACAACACCAAGATGCGAAAGCAAATCCTTGAACCGATGCTGTCGGCGATGAAGAAAACAAAAATCCCACAGAACGAACGCAACCAAGCCGTTCTCGAACTGTTCTTTGCAGGACTACGCATCAACGAAATAATGAACCTGAAGACCAAGGACGTGGACTTTACCCATAACCTAGTGCTAGTTCACCAGCCGCCAGAAAGGAAGAACATCAATCACCTATGAATCCCCCCTTTTCCTACAAAACGCCGCCGTGTTTCCACTTTGAAGCTGCAGTGCTCTTTTAACGGAACATTAATATGTCACTATGAACAAGAAGAGACCTCTCTGATGGAGCACAATGAGATGACTGACAGTTCACGACCAGTACACTTCAATTTCCTGCGAACCCTCTTCATTACACTCACATCAGTATTCGTAGCAGTCATGAGCAACAATCCTTATTGGACAGTACACCTAAACCTGTTCAGGTGGCCGCTGTGAAGAGTTGGATCAGAACTCTCCTAATCGTGTCTGTCCTGTTCGCGCTTGTGGCAACATTTTACCCCAGCATCACAAGTGCAGCGGGAGATTCAACGACACGTACCGAACAGGTAGCTTTCACGGTAAACAATTGTTTGATGATTTCTAGCAATAGGCAATCACTTCAAACGGTTGAGGTTCGTGGAAACATGACCGCAGCAAAAATCACATCACCGAAGACCTACCCTGCGGACAACTTCAATTTCACAGTCACTACCCCCGGACACTACACGATTACCCTGTCATTCAACTACTCGTCCGACTATAACGTGACGATCACTACCACTGGTGACCCCAGCAGCAGCAGCAGCGCAAACCCGTCAACTCCCATAGGCGTCATACGAAGCGTCGTCACCACTCACATCCCTCAGTACATATCCCATGCTACATACTATGTTTCGTCTGGGCCCCTACTGCTCACGATCGAGCTTGATGTGAACGCCTTGACCGTGCCCGCAGAGGTTGTCAACCGAACACCATGGGAAGACTTCCTGAATTGGCTGGCAAGGTTCGGTGCCGCTTTTCCGACGTGGGTCAAGCTCATATACTTAGTACTCGGCCTACAGTTCACCCTCGTGGGCTACACTTGGATCGGTTTTGAGAACAGGACGAGAGAAAAAAATGTTCCTGGATCAGCGTTTGACTTCGGAAATAAGGTCTACCTCTGGAGTGAAGTGGCCCAAAAATTCTTCCTAACCACCTTTCTGATCATAATTGTCCTGATGGGTGGCCAGTTCATAGGCCTCTCCATGCTCAACGTCATGTTTCTTCTGCCGGTGAACATGCTCAGCTTATGGGACTTGTTCGTTCTCTGCTTTGCAGGAGGCATGGTAATAATCGCGTACATAACCAAACTGATCCTGAGAAAGACTCTGGACTGGGAACCAACATTTGAGGAAAACTAACAATGACTCAAACACAACCCCCCCAGTTCACCGAACCAAGCGAGAACAGAACTGCCCAGTACCTGTTCGGGAACAAAGCACCGTGGTGGACAAAAACAAAACTGGCAAGGCTATTCTTCTATGTTCCCCTACGCTTAGTCGATAAGAACTATGCAAAGTGGCGAAGAGCCAGAATATCAGCGAGGAGATTCCGACGTCTGAAGGAAAAGCTGGACCGTCAATACCCTCCGCATCTCTATGCGCCTGAGAACCTAGTTGGACGAGAGAAGGAGTACAACCTCCTCCTTGACGCGTTTAGGCTGCACGTCCTAAAGCACCCGGTCCTGCAGAGCCTATTCACGAAAGAAGAGATACCCAAGACCTTCTGCCTAACTGGAGAGAGTGGAACAGGGAAAACTTTTCTCACAATGGTCTCCCTCAAACAGATGCTGCTTGAGGGTCACTCGAACGGTGTTCTAGTCTCTCCCTTTATAATCAAGGGCTCAGACGTCTACTCAGAATACTACGGTAAGAGCACCCGCCGCCTAGGCAAGATACTAGAACAGGCATCCTCAACACCCTCCATCGTCTACATCGATGAATTCCAAACCTTCGGCAGAAAGGTGAGAGGCGAGTCCGGAACGGAACAGGAAGACACCCGCGTTCAGGACGAACTGAACAGATGGCTCGACAAAATATCTTCGGAACGCGTTAGAACGGTCGTGATCTTTGCAACGAACGTCTATGAACAGACGAGGGAGGACATCAGGCGACGCCTAACCCGAATCGACCTAGACTCCGGGATAACCCGAGACATGCTCCTTGCCCTCATAGAAGACTGCATGAACAAAGAGAAATGGAAAGGCGTCGAACCCATCGAAATCTTGGAAGTCCTAGAAAGAGAAGCAACGATACGCCGCAAAGGCTCGATAACACCAAACGACGTTAAAGCGGTATTTAGAGAAGTGAAGAAAGTCAGGGAAGCCCCCCTCCTCGAGACAATAAGAAAAGACTTCAGCTTCATCAACATACCCAAACTCCCCACAGGCAGGAACAAGGTAACGATAGATGAATTCATAGAAGCATCTAAGGGCATGAAACTCTACACAGAACAAGAAAAATCACGAGAGGTCATGGACGCCGTGTACCTGATCAAACCAAAAGAAACACGAGACCAAGTTGGCGGACTGCACGACATCAAAGACCGCATACTAAACGAGATCTCACTGGCATTCAACCCGAAGATGATTGAGCTGGGATACGACTCAAACTGCAGATTCCTGCTGCTGGGACCCCCGGGAACCGGAAAAACACTGCTCGCCCTAGTAGCCGCGGCCGAAAACAACGTCGCGTTCATCAAGGTGAGAGGCGGCGAACTGATGAGCGGAGCCTCGTACCATGGCGAACCCGAACGACGAATCAAGGACCTCTTTGCGCTGGCGAGACAACGCAGCCCATGCATCCTCTTCCTCGATGAAGCAGACGCCATCTTCTGGGGCGCAGACCCGGTGAGCAACAAACTCCTGGCACAAGTCAAATCCGAGATAAGCGAAATCACGGCAAAAGACAGGATCGTAGTGATCGCAACCTCAAACAAAGATGAACTCATCGACAAAGCAACTAGAGACAGATTTGAACCACACATATACTCAGTGCACCCCCCACAGAACGATGATGAATGGAACGAAGTGGTAGAGATACACCTACAAAAACTCAAACGCTACCTCGCACCAGAAGTCAATGCAAGAAGAGTCACTCAAATGTTCAGACACGAACGCATCCTAAGCCCACGGGGCGTGTCAGAAACAATAACCGAAGCACACCGCTTATGGGCATCAGAGATCAGTGCAGTCCATGAACTACTAGCCACGAGAGACAAAGCAAAGGAAACAATCATCCGAAGAAAACACAAAACCGATCTGGACAGACTTGAAAAGATACTCCCCCAAACAAAAGATGACGAGATCAAGCTGGCCAAGGTGCAACCTAACACGTACCGACTGACATTGAAACACTTCGAGTGGGCACTGGAGGCGCTAGAGACCGTGGAAGACAAGCACATTCGAGACCTCTCTGAATCACTGATCTCGTCAAACCCCCTGCCCGGCATCGCGTATGGACTGTACACTACCGAGCACGGAACCGGTGGACTGCTGGCAGTCCAATGTAGCGTACGCCCTCTCATACCTGGAGAGAAACAAACCTCCGTCACGGGACAAGCATCCTCAATCATCCTAGGCGGACACATAGCAGTCCCGGACGATTCCATCCTCCAGAGCGCAGAGAACGCTGTGGAGGCCGTTAGAGGCTGGCTATGGGCAACAGCAAGACTAGAACTGGGCCAACTCCACACCCACTTCCAGATAAGAAGCCTATCAGAAGGAGCCCCAGCACAGGGTGCGTCCGGCCCAAGCGCAGGAATAACCATGTTCACCGCACTCGTGTCCGAACTCGCAAACCTCGAATGTACCCCCACCAAGGTAATGACCGGCACGATCGGCATCAAGCGAGACGTAGGCCCGGTCGGGGGCCTCGGAGGGTTCGGAACGGAAACCGGCAAGATCATCGGCATACTAAAAACCAAACGAGTACAGATCAAGGACCTGCTCGTGCCCAAGATCAACTACGAGAAGGCCCGCGACGAGATGAGCGTACTAGAAAAGGACGGCATTAAGATCCATCCCATCAAGACCATCCACGATATCTGGAAACCAATGTTCAACCTCAACGAGAAGACAATCACGGCAAGGATACTCACCAACGCGAGAAAAAGAAAACTCCTCCTGGAAACAAAACCAACCTAAACCCCGGTGCCTGAAAAGTGAACATCAGAATAGGCACCAAGCGCACCATGACAGAGGGACCCAGAGGCTTCACGGTGGCCAACATCGAAAAAACATTGATAAAGCACGGCTTCCAGTGTAAGATTCTAGCGTGCGGCCTCGCCGACTTCGCACGGTTCACGGTGGACCAGGGCTTCACAAAAGGAGAAAACACCCTATCACTTGCCGGCCGTTACTACCTACAAACAGCAACACTAGAAATCCACCGATACCACGGCAGAGAGAAACTGCTGAAAAGTCTGCTGGAACAAATGCACGTAGACATACTTGACCCCCTAGGTAACACGATAAACAAGCCCCACCGGAGGGCTGAACAAAAACAAGCCCCACCGCCGATACCTTGAAATACTGTACACCGTCTAGTTAGAAGGATGAAAAAGCATGCCTGAAGTCTCAAAGAAGACCGCTCCTGAATCAAAGAAGACCACTCCCGAACCAAAGGAGATCCCTCTTGAACCCATAAAGAAGAAGTTTGAATTCATCGAAGATATCCCTGGCGTTGGCCCGGCAACAGCTGAAAAGCTAAGGGAGATGGGCTTCCACACCGTCGAATCCCTCGCAACAGCAACCATAAAGGAACTGGAAAAGGCAGGCGTGGGAGAAAAACCAGCAATGCACATCATCGCGGACGCACGGAGCACGATAGCCACGAGCTTCATCCGAGCAAGCGACCTGATGAAGCTGCGAGAGAACCTGCGCCACCTTTCTACAGGCAGCAAAGAAATAGACAAACTCATCGGAGGAGGCCTTGAAAGCCAAACCATCACAGAATTCTACGGCGAGTACAGCGTAGGAAAAAGCGTGCTCTGCCACCAACTCGCGGTCAACGCACAGCTACCGATCGAGAAGGGAGGTCTCAACGGCGGCGCCCTCTACTTAGACACCGAAAATACCTTCAGACCCGAATGGATCGCCAAGATGGCACACGCACTAAAACTGGACCCAGAAACGGTGGGAAGAAACATCATCTATTCAGAGGCCTTCAACTCAGACCACCAGATGCTCATACTGGAAAACGCTGACAAGATTGTTCAAGAGAACAACCTCAAACTACTCATCGTTGACTCCCTAACAGCACACTTCCGAAGCGAATACCTCGGAAGAGAGATGCTCGCAGAGCGCCAACAAAAACTAAACAGTCACCTGCACAGGCTCATGAGACTAGCACGCGCATTCAATGCAGTAGCAGTGGTCACAAATCAGGTCATGGCAAGACCGGACGCCTTCTTCGCAGCAAAAGTTGAAGCGATTGGAGGCCACATCGTTTCACACACAACCAACACGCGTATCTTCATAAGAAAAGCAAGTGGACCCATCAGAGTAGCCCGCTTAGTATCAAGCCCATACCTCCCCGAAGGCGAATGCACGTTCAAAATCACGGACGAAGGCATATGCGACGTCACAACAGAAGACGAAGTAAAGAGACGCACCTAGACCCCCCTCCCCCACCACAAAAAGGACATCGCTCTCTTCACAGGTTCGTTCGCACAATGAGAATCCTGATATTCACAGAAGGAACGATCCTGACGCATCGACGCCACATGGGCCTTCCTAGAGAGCGAACCGTTGAACTTGTCAAAAATCATAAAGGCCCACTAGGAGTGGAATACTTCTCTGACTTTGTTCCGATCGGCAATTCCGCTAAGAAAATTAAGGAATGGAAGAAACAGGGCACAGACATACTCTACTTGACCTCGAGAAGAACACTACAAGAAGTTCAGACCATAAGGGTTGTCCTTGCAAAGCATGACTTTCCTAGCGGGGATCTCCTTTTCAGAAAAGCAGGAGAGGAGTACAAGGATGTTGCTGAAAGAGCCTTGCCAGACGTCATTATAGAGGATGATTGTGAAAGCATTGGGGGCGAAAAAGAAATGACGTATCCCCACATAAAACAAGCCCTCAAAACTCGAATCAAATCAATTGTAGTGAAGGAATTTGGCGGCATTGATCACCTCCCCCACATTGCTTCCGACTTACCAAATTACAACTGAACAGAGAAAGATGGAACTTGCACAAGAGAAAACAAATCATCCTGATTGGTGGAAACCCAAAAGGATACCCCCAACCCTTCGATCCGAAAACGTTGAGTGGTTCACGATTGAGAAAAATCCTGAACAGGTGCCCCCTTGACGCTAAGCTCCTGGACATGACCGTGAACCCAAACGATAGACCAGATAGCAATGAGATTCGCAGCCTTCTGAAGATAATTACAACATCGAAGCCAGACCATGTTTTCTTTCTAGGGCGATTCGTGGAACGAAGACTAAAAAAGTTCATCCCAACTGGGCACTACTTACCCCACCCCGCCGCCCGAAACCCAAAGGACCTACAGCATCTAGAGAACACTTTGAAACAGTTAGGACGTACGCGCCAGCGGCCCGCTGCCTAGTGGGGCCAAAAGACGATAACCAGGGCCGCGAGCATGGCAAGGATAAGAAGTATATTGATGATAGTTCTCATCCTCAAACCAATTATGCCCCCTGTTTCTAAGAACAATGCGTCATATAAACTCATGCGCGATACTACCAAGAATTTTACGCAGGTACCATATTGTATAGCAATTGCGTCAAGATTCTGGAAGTGACTATTTTGTGCTCTCAGAAACCCTTGTAGCCCTCAACAAGCAGCCCTTGCGGTAGGCTTAAATAGGGGCTTTCCTATTTACTTTCCTCATGGAAAGCACATGGGAAAGTGTTTCCTGTAGGAAATGAAAAAATGAAAATGTTGGAACAACTACAACAAGAAAAGGACTTCAAACTAGGAAAACCATGGCGCCTCACAGACAAACACCTAACCGTTGTTGTCCCGGTCGTACGAACCGGCAGCGCGGGTAGGCGTGAATATATCCTGATCGAGGAAGTAAAAGACAAAGTGAAGCTCAGCGACTCGGGCAGTATAGGCAGTGTCAAAGTAACAGGCACGGACAAGCCGGTGCTCGCACGATCGGGCGTCGTGATAGAAGGCATCAAATCACAGAACAGAGTCATTGAAACCAGCACCATCATAATCCCCGAAACCACCGTGGACATCCCCGTCAAGTGCGTCTACGCCAGCCACCCGATCAGCCCAGGCGCAAGAATGGAAGTGTCAGAGATGTATGCACCCGAGGAGATACAGTACGGACTACTAGCAAGCGCCCGCGGCGAAGGAGGACAACACACAGTATGGCGCGCAGTCAGCTCATTCTCCAGCCACTCAACACCAAACCTTGAAACCCCCCACTTTCGACGCGTAGCAAGCGACGATCTTCTAGGCAACATGAGAGCCGTACGCGAATTCCGCAAAGACGTCGATGAAGTAATATCAAAAATGCCTGTGGACTTGAACGGTCAATGCGGCATAGTCGTGCTAAACATCGACGGCATACTAGGCATGGAAATGTTCGACCACCCCGACTCCTGGCAGGCAGCATCAAAGGCCGTGGCCAGAAAATACGCGGACGTGCTCGCAAGAGAAGGAGAATCCCCCCTGTTCAACCTCAACGAAGACGCCGTACAAGAAACCGTCACAACCTTCCTAGAACAATTCAAGGACGCAAAGGAACGAACAATATCAGAGAACGCCAGATCAAAAACCGTGTCCGTCCAAACCAAAGACTACATTGGCGAATACGTCATCCTGAACGGAGAAGCAGTACACGTAATCATCACCAAGAACAAACCAAACACACCTGACACTAACAACCTTGAACGCCTGCGCGAAGAGATCCCATACTGGCTGCGTGACTCATGGCGCCGACGCGAAAGCACGCCGCCCAGCGACTTCCCTGATCGCGACCCCGCTTTCTGGTACTCAATGAACGCATCAGGCACCGACTTCGTATCACCCCAACCCCCCGTTGACCTAGGCGTACTCCGCTCCCTTAGAAAACAACCCAAACCATGGATGGCCCTAGAGCGAGAATTCAAAAAGAGTCACAGATCAACAAAAACGCTCAGCAAAAACCTGAAGACCGCCCTTGACCTAGGACTTGTAGAAACAGTGAGAAGACCTGAGAACGGAAGATCAGTGTACGCCCTATCCGCACAAGCAGAGAAGGACCTCACAAAACTCGGACTAGACCAAGAACAAACCAAAGTAAAACCCAAGTTTGAAGTACACACAAAACAAGCTTAAAGGGAGAGACAAACACCCCCTGACTCTCCCAGCCCCCCTTTTTCATGATTCAACTTGCGTGTAAATAACATCCTAGAAGGGTACAAGCACCTAGCATTGCTGAACCATTAGAAGGCACATTAACTGTCTCTTCTTTCAAACAGTGATTCCAGGAGTTAGAACATCTCTGCTGATCTCTTGGTCAGGAAGAACATGAACGTTGCACGCTATACAGATGTTATCATGAATTCTCACGTGCCCCGCAATCACTACCCCTTGATGAATGATAACGCCCTTACCCACCGTAACATTGCCTCCAATAATGCTTCCCTCAATCACAGAACGATCTCCAATATCCACATCATCGAACACGATCGTTCTCGCCAGGCTTGCACCCTTGCGAATCCGCGTTCGAGCCCCCACAATCACGTTAGGCCCCATGTGCACTTCACTCCCCACATCAGCACCAGCGCACACCATTATAGGACGAATAAAACTCACATCGTTCGATGCTCTAACGCTACCGTCCTGAAAAACGCTACCCTTTCTTTCCTTAAGGAGCGCAAAGTTTGCGTTAACGAAGTCAGGAATGCTCCCAATGTCAAACCACAACCCTGAGTGAGTATATCCAAAGAGCTGCCCCCCACGAGCAACCGCGGGAAAGACCTCCTGCTCGAGCATCACCTTTCGCCCACCTGGAATGCGATCAATCAGTTCAGACCTCATCAGACATATGCCCGCGTTTATCAGTCGACTCGAGGCCTCCGCTAGCCTTGGCTTTTCCACAAACTCCAAAATCTTAGAACCATCACCCAACTTTACCACTCCGAACGGGGTGGGGTCAACAACCTTGTGCAGCGCGATCGTTGCGAGAGCCCCGGTTGACTTGTGAAGGTTAGCCATTGCCTTGAGGTCAATGTCCGAGATTATGTCCCCGTTCATCACGAGAAAAGTCTCTTCATCACTCAGATGCTGTTGCAGGAACGCAATGGCCCCGCCCGTTCCAAGGGGCGCGGGCTCGAACGAATACTTGACTCTTACCCCCCGCCACACATCCCCAAAGTGCTTCCGGATCTGATCCTCAAGATGGTTCACGCCCAGTATCACTTCATCAAAACCAAAAGAAGACAAGCGTTCAATAGTGTGCTCAAGAATTGGCCTACCACACACCGGAAAGAGCGCTTTGGGCATCACGTAGCTTAATGGATGAAGACGCGTGGCGTAGCCTCCCGCCAGAATCAGAGCTTTCAAAACAAACTAAACCTCCTCACTTTATTCTGTTCACACCACTGGACACCCCCCAACTGCATCACCGTTTCGGCTGGTGCGAACCGGGGAGCACCCGTCTTAACAAAATATGCAGTCTCAGTGATTGGTCCCATCATTGTTATGGAAACAGGATTGCTTGTGCCCGAATAACCCCCCACCCCGGACCCTCCCCAGTTACTGAACACGTAGCCACTCTTGGGGGCCGCTTGGATGCCCACTAGGGTACCATTGAGATACTATCCTGAACTTGGCGTTACGGTGCCCGCATCACTGTCCGGTGAAACATTCATCGTCAGGTAAAACTGTTCATCATAGTAAGCAGTAAAGGACAATTCGTTCCCATGAACACTGACCTGATGCGATTGAGCACCGCCATCATCCCACCTGTTCCACACGTACTGACACCCCAAACCGCACGATACCGGTGACACGGCTGAGATTGTATGAGTGGAATGTTCTGGCCATGAAAAAACTGCGGGAAGCTGCGCACTCGTGTATGATCCCCCGTCAATCTGAAGCACTGTCCCAACTGCTCCCGTGACCACAGCATCAACTGTCACTGCCACGCATTTAGCGTCAAAGTGCGCGATTAATTGGTGCGGCCCATTCATGAGCACAATGATCGGATTTTCATCACCCACATTTGCCCCGTCGAGGTTCCAGTGTTGGAACGCATTCCCTGGAAAGACTACCGCGGTCACCGTTATGCCAGTAGCGTTGTACCAGTACTCCCCGGGAGGAGGATCCGTGGTGCCTTTATCCGAAAAATTCGTGCTGATAACTAGCCTGTACTGTCCAATCACGTAACTGGCCGTATAGGCTGTATCTGATTGAGGAACAATGATCGAGTGAGACTGCTGACCACCATCGCTCCAACTGGTCCAGACACACTTGTACTCTCCACCATAGCACACGCCGGGAGAGAGCGCCGAGAGCGTGTGTGTTGACCCCGCCGGCCACGTGAACACGTGCGGGGTAGTTATCCCAACGCTGTCCACCACTATCAGACCTTCCCCTGCCGGGTCTGAATTGACTGTAACAGAGATTCCCTGTTCTAGTTCAAACACGGCCGTGAAAGTGTGCGATGCGTCGACCGTGTAGCTGAACGAGAGCTGTGTTGAATAGTCGGCACCATTCTTCTGCCACTTCACGAAGGTGTAGCCGATTACTGAACCAACACTAATCGTGATCGTGACTCCAGCATCGTAGGTTCCTCCCCCCTGAGGGCCATCCAACCCTGGCGGATTCGTGTTCAGCGTAATGCTGTACTTAGAAGGGAGCGAAGGTTGCGTAGAAGTGGTAGTGATTAGGGTAGATTCCAATGAAGTACACCGAATTGAAAATGGAACCTGAACTCCTTTCTGCAGGTACGCGTAGACCGGATAAACCGCACCTACATCAAACCAGCCGTTCATGTTCATGCTTGAGGGAACATGTAAAAGAACCGACGCCCTACCCCCTGAGGGAATGTTCAGAAAAGTGTCAGACCCAGACTTCGCCGTGGACACTCTGACCGTTCCAGAAATGTTCCCAAAAACAGTTCCCCTTTCAGTCACCAGTTTGGCCTGCGAATTCGGAAGCACATTAAAGAACACTGACAATTGACTATGATCCTTCGCATCGATGACCACGCTGGTGAGACTCACCGCTTCGGAGCCGGGAACGTAGATATTGAGAAAAACAAGCCCTGCACCTCTCAAACTGTCAACTCTAACCTGTGACTCCTCGAACGAAACGACCGGTGGACGCGCATTCATAGACTGGGCCACAGCATATGCTACAACACAGAGCAGTACGCCTAAGACTAGGATAATGATGTTTGAAACAACCGATGCCAGTGCCCGTCTACGCCAACGGTTCCTTGACGTGAACAACCTTCATCATTAATTTCTTCTCACGTCACATTTAAGACAAGAAAGCAGACTGCCCCTCTGGCTTAGGCTTGGCTGAGCTCAGCCACAGGCCCAAATTGACTACTTGTCCAGTATCTTCATCAAAATGGCGCCAACGATCAGGCCAGCGATGAACACAACACTCACCGTGGCCATTGGCCGCGAAGCGATCGATGACTCCACCTCTGCCTTCAAAGCATCTACCTTAGCCGCAAGATCATCAATATGTCCCAGCAGTTCAGTCCGAAGTGCCTTAACATACTTTCCTCGGTCAAGGATATCCTCAACATCACTATCAGGCAGCTCAGCCATCAATCACACCAACAATCATCATACAAGGTCCAACTTAAAAAGATCATCCTCAATGGGATCAGGTAAACATAAAAGCAGGCTACGTACTAGTAACACGTTGAAGCCCGTGCTCGAACAAGCCACGACAAAAGTGTTTCCCATAGTGCCATTGCGAGCCATAATAAGCGTGATATCCAGTCGCAAGGTGCGAATTTCCTGACGCATTATGGAACGAACATGGGCTTCAACTCAACCCCCCTACGATAGGGAAAAATGAAAAGACTGGACTGTAGAACTTGTAATGCGTAGGCGGCTGTGGAGAGCGTTTATTCAAGTATCCTGTGTTTAGCGACCTGTTCGACCTCAGAGATCACTTCTGCCGTAACGAGCGCTTCTTGGGCGTTGCACAGGGGTTCGATGCATGTGCCCTGTCTGACCGAACCGGCGAAGAGAAGAAGCATCATGTTCAGTGGTTCCACTTTTCGAACATCGATCGGTACTTCCAAGTTCTTCGAGAGCTGCTCGAGGTCGCTGAAGCTTCGTGGCCTCTTTGAGAGTTTCGGGGGAGCAAGTCCAACTTTGAGAGCAGCCGGGGTATAGTTGACTTCATAGTATTCTTGGTCTGTATCGAGTTCTAGGCGTCGCCTGCGGATGTTAGAGTATTGTGCTTCTATGCATGATAGAACTTTTCCACACTCAAGCTCGATCACGCATCCGTGCTCTGGGTCGTCCGCTTTCTTTGCAGTCAGGATCGCGCTCTTGACCGTGGGCCTTGCATGGAAGAGATGGTAGACCATGTCTATCCCGTGGGACGCCAAGTCCAGGGTTACTCCCACTCTTCCTCCGTCTTTGGCTGGAGGGAACATTCCGATGCGCACCTCTCTTGAGCGCATGACCTGGGTGAGATCCGCGATCTCGCACAGTTTCAGCACCGCCGGGTTAACTCTCTCTGTGTAGTCAACGACCACTAGTCTGCCTGCTTTTTCTTGCGCTTCAACGATCCTTCGACTCTGGTGAAGGGATGTTCCCATGGGTTTTTCGATGAACACGTCAAGACCTCGCTCAAGACCTTTCTCGGCAACTACGGCGTGACCTGCTGGCCAGGTTGAAATCACTAATGCGTCTAGGTCGAGAACGAGCAGGTCGTCCAAGCTGGAGAACGTGCGGAAGGGAGCATCAACAAGTCGAGCGGGGTCAGAATCGTGAACTCCCAGAACGCTGAAACCAAGCTCGGTGAGTTTACGCCCGATAAGCTTGCCTCTACCTCCATAACCCGCAACACCAAATTTTACTGCGCGGGAGACAAACTGAGCAGGGTCCACGTGAGGAAAAAGACTTCTAAGATCCTCTCGAAGCGGTGAGAATTGTCTACTCATCATGCTGCACCTCGCTCCTGCACGGTAGACCTTTTCACTGATCATCTTCTTAAAGGTAGCGGCTACCGAAAACTCTTCCTTTTCAGGCACTGTTCCCTTCAAAGTATGCTCTGACGTAGGGTAGCGTCATGTACTGAAACATAACGGCTGGCAGGGCAAGTCCCACCAGAAAAGCTACAAGTCCCATGAGAACTAAGATCACATAAATTACGATGGGACTGTAGGCGTACAGCCCCAACACATAACCCATGAAAACGGCGGGGGATACCGCTTGCATGATCAAGGATGTGAGAATTCCACTTCCAATCATGATCGTCAGGGCCGCTAGAACACGAGCTGCCGCGCGTACCCACCTCATCCCGGCCAACAATCCAAATGCCATAACAAAGGCCACCCCCCCGGCCAGTGCCTGCAGAACCCATAGGTACGAGAGATCAAAACCGAACAGCACGGGTGATAAGCTCGGACGAACTTCGTCAATGAGCGCTAGTGTGGGAGGAATACTGATTATTCCCAAACTCCCCGAAACTATGTAATAGATAGCAAATAGGGTAACGCCTAATGGCCTGTCAACAGCGTGAACCGTCGACAAAAACGACCCCTCTCCTAACTCAAGGTCACGCCCTTGTGCCTTAAAGCCCAGCCAGCGCCTGTAGGTCTTGAATGGTGAACGTTTGGTCGCCCGTCTTGGTTGACTGCCATATGCAGACAAAGAACATGTAACATACCTGCGCTTCTCCGTGAGCCGTTATGTTTTGGATGTTCATTTGCGCAAGCGTTCCAGGGTCATGATTGACTTGGAAAATACCGCTCACAGACGCAGAAGAGTGAGGACTCAGGGTTACGGGCGAGTCAAGGTCTCCGCGACCAAGCGACTGCCCGTTCGGGAGATAAAAGACAACCCAAGCGTACTCCACTTCTATAGCAAACCATTGACTGTTCTCAACTTCACCGTACACTGTGATGTGACGTCCTCCAGGAGCGACAACATATCTTGTGATTGTAAGAGTGAAGCCATGGTATGGATATGTGACGGGTAGTTTCACGCTCGGCCACCCTTCTTCAGCAGCGACAGGTACAGTGCAGGATAGTAAACTAAGACTAAAAACGGTTAGCAGCATCACACCAACCCGCAAGCACGCTATTGCCTTCCTCATGTGACTCATCAAGAAAACCTGAGCGAAACCACATTAAAAGGCCCATTTGTCATGCAAACCACATCTTGTTTTGGAAAGAACTGGGTGTTCTAAAATATCGCCTTTTATGTTCAAGTTGAGCCCTTCATAGGGTGAGGAAAGTTTGTTGAGCGAAACTCAATCCGCTACGAAAAGGGCTTTCCTACTCTACTGGGCAGGCGTTTTTGTCATTGCCTTCAGCGCTGCATCGATACTGATGACGATTGCAGGACTAATGATCGACCTCCTGCAGCCTGGATGCTGGTACCCAATTATCTCTCCCATGATTGGCGTGAGCCAACCATCACCGGATGCCACGATGCCGTACTATTGCACGGCACCTATTGCAGCGGTCATCAGGTTCGTGTTCAGGCTATTCGCGGAACTGATCTTTGTTGGCGTCGGTGCGTACATGATGCTGAACGGACGAAAATACTAGTCCAAGATAGAGCGAAGCCCGATGATGTGCTCGCGTCAGAAAGAGTAGACGCTCGTGATCCTAGACGGAACTTTGTGAACTGACACGACTCCAGTATGCCTCAATGGCGAGGTTCTGGTCCTGCACTAGTGGTCCCACGCGCCTCTTCTTTCGGATAAGCTTTAGAGCCTCCTTCATGCTGTATCCCTGGTGCATGAGGTAGCATGCTAGTATGACTCCTGTTCGTCCGATCCCGGCGTTGCATGAAACATCCACAGCAACCCCCCTCTTCAGGCAGGAGGTAATGTACTCGATCGTGTGGTCTATTAGCAGCTGTGTCGGTGTGGTGAAATCGTGGATGGGCATGCAGAAATCTTCCAGACCCGCTTCGTGAACGTCGCTCGGTGTGATGAATGCCTCGTCAGGCTCAACAAGCCGCACTAGAGCTCCGACCCCTTTGCGCTTTAGCATGGCAAGGTCTGCCTTTGATCGTGGTCCCCTGGACCCGCCGAGCTTCCCCTCGATCACCCAGCTGAAGTTCAGCCCCGCTAGCTTGGCAAAAACGTTTCGCCCTGTTCTGCGTAGCTCTGTCATGCACTTCACTCTTCTAAGGTTCTGCTCATCAGTGCGGGGTCTTTTTGGTTCGCATCGTTTCAGGTCTTTCGGCGGGGTTTTCCCTCCGCCGTTGTTGATACCAAGTTCTCCCAGTACTTAGCTATGTCGGTCAGCCGTGCGGCGAAGACTCCTGACAGTTGAGCAGCGTCGCGCCGGTACTTCTTGAACAATAACCCACTCCTTAGCATGCACTTCCAGACATCGTTTATGGTTGTGTTGCTGACCTTGATCTTTTCTCTCATGGCAATGGTGACGTCGCGAAGATAGAGTGGTTTCTTCTTCTTGAGATACACTTCAACTATTGCTGCGAACGTTGTCTGGCGGATGATAGAGTGGGGAAAGATGGTTTTGGCGAAGTCTGTGAGGTCGATGAAGTCGTCGTGTGCTCTATCGATGCGTGGGAACACCCAGTTGTGCTTTGCGTCCCGTTGCCTCAGATATTCTCGCCTGTCAGCGGAATTGCGAAACTTCTTGAAGGGAAACTTGGCCAACCCTGATAGCCTCTATACCGAAACATTTCTGTATGTACCTTTAAAACGGAGCCACCCCTCTTTTACCGAAACAGTTCGGTATTGAATGCCCCCCGTGTCAAAGCCCCCCCACGGCCGAACGAAACAATCCAAACCCCATTCAATACCGCAACGTTGCAGGGCAAGGCATAGAAACCACATCAAGAACAGTACATGGATGAATCCCGGCTCGAATCCCCTGTTTTCACTCGAGCCTTAGTTGAACTCCAAGCTTCCTCGACAGATTCTCAAGGTCCTGGACGACATAGAAGAAAGCCATCCACGCCCATTCACCCCACCTGCGCGCACCTTCCTTCTTTATCTTCTCGATCGAGCGCCTACCGTTTTTCGGCTCCCTCCCATAGAATAGTTTTCCGAAGACGTCAGCCGACCACACGTCAATCGGGAAACCTCCATGTGGATTAATTATGTCGGCCGAGTAATCCCCTATCCCTGGAAGCTGTACTAGCACCCGTTTAGCCTCCTCCGGACTTAGCCGTTCAAGCTCTTCGATCGTGGGTCTCCCCGTTTTGGCTATCTGCCTCGCGAGCCCGTGAAGGTGCTTGGCCCTGTAACCGAGCCTGCACGCCTTCGCCAGCTTCGTCGGTGTGGCTTCCGCAATCCTTCTAGGTGTTGGCCACATGGGCACCCGTTTCCCATCGAACTCCGCAACCTGCCCGTACCGCTGTATGAGGCAATTCATCATCTGGTTGCTGCGCTTGAGCGTCGTCATTTGCAGCATTATGGCAAGCGTTGCTTCCGAGAATATTGTGCTGGGACCGGTGCTGTGCATACCGTACAGGTCCTCCATCGCGTGTCTGAGGATCCGGTCATTCTCAGCAAGCTGGTAGAATGGCTTGAGGTTGCCGCAGACATCAAGCCGTTCGTTCAGTGTTTTCTCAATCTCTTGTTCCTGCGCCGACGTCGTTGCACCCTTCAGGAACGCCTCGACGACCAAACGAGGCTGCTCTGTACTTCCCCTCGAGCGCAGCTTGACACCCACGATCATATTATTCATATCAGTAACATCACTAATGTTAGCCCCCCGCGAACGAACATGTGAACCTTCTCGTGACAAACTCATGTGAAGGGCCGTCCACATTGTGCCCGCCTCGTACACTTCGAAGGGAGTAAAAAGAGACCAGCCCGCAGGCTTCTGAACCGTAAGCTCGAAACTGTACGGACTGCAGGGCTTAACCCGGTATGAGACACTGTGCGAAAGCTTCACCATGTCTCCCTCAGACCTTCCTGAAATTGCGAATATACGTACTTAAAGGCTCCCCAACCGAAACGTTATTACTTAACCCCCTAATAGAGTTCATCAAAGAGTGAATGAGAATGTTCCTCTCTTCAGGCTGCAAAACGATTGATGCACTGTTGAAGGGAGGCCTCCTCACAGGAGAAGTCACAGTAGTTTATGGAGAAGCAGAAACCGGAAAAACGACCCTCGCGATCCAGACCGCGATAGAAACTATTCGACGGGGTTTCAAGGTTTTCTTCATAGACACCGACGGCGCATTCTCACACAAACGGTTCATGCAGCTTGCTGAGAGAGACACCGACACTGTAAGCGAACAGTTCCTTCTTTTCTCTCCTGAAAGCTTTTCAGCACAAACTGGCCTGATAGAGAACATTGAGAACTACTTGACACCCCCTGTGAGAATGATCGTTATAGACTCTTTCACTTCTCAGTATCGCGCCAGCTTGGGCTCAGCGGAACAAACGTACGTTCTTAACCGTGAGTTAAACCGCCAGCTGGCATACCTAAAAGAGATCGCAACCCGACAGCCTCTAGCAGTTCTCCTGACCAGCCAGGTGCACGCCAAAATGAGTTTCCCGTTCGGGCGAACTGAACCCGTGGCTCATAGAACGCTCTCACACTGGGCACAGACAATCATACGCATAACCCCCCTACAAGGCCCTCTGAGAGCGGTCACCGTTGAACGCCTAAGGAATCAGCCCGCATCTAACAGGGGAACCGTGAGACTCACTGCTCGAGGGATGGAAGACAAGTGACCACCGCCGACTTAATAAGACACGATGATGGATAATATGACCGGGAGGACACTGGACATTTGGGTGACGAAGGGTCCGGATAGATCCTGTTAGAGGGATTGTGATTGAAGAAATTAGACCCATCAGTGATCGCTATGGTAGAAAAAGCCATCCATGACGCTCCCGACTATCCCACCAAGCAGTCTCTGTGGAAAAGCCTGCCCCGCAAAGTCTCGTACAACACACTTAACCAAGTGGTCGACCACCTCATCCTCAACAACAAGGTAATCATCGACAGAAGATGCATCATCTGGGTGTTCGTAGACAACCCCAAGCTAAAGAAGCTGCTTAGGAACAGCGTCAGAGTTTGGCCGCGGGAAGGAAAAAGAAGCGCATGAACACGCACGGCAAAGCGATACTTGTGGTCGGAGCATTTCTACTTTTGGTCCTGGCAAGCGCAGCCGTACTCACCGCCCAAACCCAAGCTCAGAACCGCAGGTGGGAAGAGATTCAACAGAGATTCATTCTTCACGCTACCCAACTAGAGCAGGAGGGCAGGGATAGCGTTCCAGTTCAGATAGACTGTATTTTCAATTCAAACGTTCCTACAGACATCAGCACAATAGCCTGGTATACTCATTGGCACGCATGGAGTTGGAGCTCAGAAGACCCACTTTATTGGCAAGCATGGCAAAACCAAAAAGAACGCCTCACCCCTCAAGTTCACATAGTCGATTGGAAAACTTTTCACTCCACAATCATCACGAAAAACATCAAAACCATCTATTATTGGCAGCCTGAACGGCCCAGCTGCCAGCCGTATGAGATGTCGACAGGTTGCTTCTATGTGCTAGACGGCCAAAACATCTACATCCTCTTCGATTGAAACATACACTGAACAACGGTGAAAGAACATGTCCAAAATCCTAGCCACACAAACAATAGCAAACATTCTCCTCGACATGTTTGATGCAGAACTTATTCGTCTTGAAAAAGCAGGTAAATGCGAAACCCCCCGCTGGAAACGCTTCCGAGAAAGAAAAAGGGTAGTCCAGCAAATCCTTGAACTCAGCACAAAGCTATCGCACAATGAGACCACACTCAGTGACATCATAGCAGACCTCCGTCGAGAGTACGACCTTCATAACTACGCCAACACCCACCCATAACCCTAAGAAGCAGCCCCCTCTGCGTGTCCTCTCAAACGGCACGGTTTGAGCAGAGTATCAGAAATCGAGTTGAATATCAAAAATCGAATTGGATATCAAGATTTTAGTTGAACGTCAAGGTTCGAATACAATATCATCCTGATTGAGCACCAAAAGCAAGCAAAACTTTTTAAGATAGTTTCGTTACAGTACAGTTCTCAGTGCTTTAAAATTGATGCATATAGAATGTTCGGACGTGTTGAGGACATGAAGAAGAGAGTCGTAACGTCAGCGAAGAAAAGGAAAGAGAAAGTCCTAGCCTCCCTCAAGGCACTGGGTGAACAACTCTACCTGCAGATGGTACAACGACAATTCCCCCTACTGAAGATGCCGAGCAGGTCTATCAACAACATACACTACGACAAGAACTTGCAGCAGTACATTCTCGGCGACAGGAGCGTGAAACGAAGCTCGAGGAACATCAGGCACCTCCGCCCCCTAACCCAGCTCATATGGACCGGATCCTTTGTAAACGAGCTGAGACAGCAGGACAGAACCTCAACGCTCAGGGACGTCTTCTATTCAGCACAGGCATACGACATGAGCTTTACGGACCAGACGGAGAGCGACAACATCATCACCGACCTAGAAACCGTCATCGGGTACGCGAGAGAAGACTTCAACGTCTTCCCTGAAGAGAGATCAGCAATCTTTGGAGACCTAACCGTGGAATACACGGTGAAAGGCTACGAGGGAAGGACACTCAACCTTGCATCACACCCAGACGGAATGATGATAGGCCCAGCACTCACAAGCTCCGAATTCGTAGACTGCAACGCAGACAAGATAATCGCCATAGAGAAAGGTGGCCTCTTCACCCGATTCATCGAGGAAAAAGTTCACGAAAAACATAAAGCCCTCCTCATCCACACCGCCGGACAAGCGCCAAGGGCAACGAGGGCCCTGCTCAGACGACTAAACCAAGAACTAGACCTCCCCGTGTACATATTCACAGACGCGGACCCCTGGGGAATGCACATCGCCATGGTCATCATCAGCGGCTCAGCAAACGCCGCACACCTGAGAGAACTCAACACTCCAGACGCACAATGGAACGGCGTCTGGGCCTCGGACATAGTTAATTACAAACTTCCAAGCGACCCACTAACGGACTTGGACATAAAACGACTGCACGAACTACAAAGGGACCCCCGCTACGATGGAAAATTGTGGAAGCACGAGATCGACACTTTCCTCAAATACAGAAGAAAATCAGAACAGGAAGCTTTCAGCAGGTACGGCCTCGCATTCATAGTCGACAAGTACCTACCCCTGAAACTCAAAGCAAACCCCCATTAACTCTCCCCCTTCCAACACACCAAAACACCCTCAACCCTCCTTTTTTCTCTCCACGTGCTTAAATTTGCTGAGAACAAGCAATAGCAAGGTGAAAGGAGAAGGGTTGGGGAGTCCCACAAGAACTTTTCTTGCGGGTCGGGAAATTCTCCTCCCGCACCTCCCTCTTCAACCCTCCATTTTTCACTGACCCCCCACGCTACAAGTCTACAAGTCTACAAGTCTCCAAAGTCTCCAAAGTCTACAAGTCTCCAAAGTCTCCAAAGTCTACAAGTCTCCAAGTCTCCAAAGTCTCCAAAGTCTCCAATTCCCCAACCCCACAACTCTCCAATCCCCAAATTCTCCACTCCCCGACTGTTCACTTCTTGACCAAATAAGGGCCTGCATTCACTTTGCCCTTAACGAATAACTCAACTATCTTTTTTCAGTATCGCCCTTGCAGCCAAGATCTCGCTTCGGTGCGCCTTGATCCAAGTCAAAAGACATGCCCACGAACAAAACTCAACACTCACATCAGGCTTGATCCTACCCCGCCAGTTATCACTCCTAATTATGACATTCCCTGTGAGGGCCGTGATCTCTGCACCACACGAATCACACGAGCGCAACTAAGTCTCGCCTATTGATGACAACCCCCCTCAGGCTAATTAACCTTCCCCATTTTTGAGACCGGTAGAACCAAGCAGAAGAAAACAGGTATGTTCGAAATAACGAACGAACGTTCGCTCTTCCGAAACCAAAAAGCAATACCTCTTTATAGCACCTGCCACAAAACATGTCCAGCTAGAAAGACCAGAAGGGAGGATGGTAAGGTGCGGTACAGCGGAACCTTGTACGTAGAGCAAAATAACCCCTGCTGCGCAAGGGCCATCGCGGCCTGTCAACACCTATCAAGGAAGGGCATGCTCAACTTTCAAATAGTGGACATCACAAAGGATAAGAAAACGCGAACTAAGCTCAAAAAGAAAACCAGACTGGTATTCCCCCTGTTTGTGCTCCCCATACTTGCTCTTACTAACGTAGGTATGCTCGGGGGCGCCGGCATGGAAGCATACTTTGCAAAAGAACTCCGAGACTTCGAATCCCCCATCCCCTCAACAATCACACAATAAAAAGAAACACATCAAACTTCAGATGATACGAAACATGCAAGAGCGAGAATCATCATGAGAGTCCTTGTCTGTGGGGATAGAAACTGGCCGGATAAGGACGCGATCCGCCGTGAACTCTCCAAACTCGAACCGGGCACAACCCTCATTCATGGAGGCGCCAGGGGTGCTGACAGGTTGTCAGGCATCGTCGCGGAGGAGCTCGGGATCAAAGTTGATAAAGTGTACTATGCAAATTGGCCCAAGTATGGACGATCAGCAGGACCCATACGTAACCAAGAGATGCTTACCCTCGGAAAACCGAACCTTGTTCTTGCCTTTCATCCAAACCTGAGCCAGAGCAAAGGCACCAAAGACATGGTTGAAAGAGCCACAAGAGCAGGCGTTCCGGTCAAGCTGTTCACCTCCTAGTTTGAAGATCCCAACGAAAAATTCTGAAGAAAACATTTAAGAGCCACCAACACCCATAGTACGCTCGAGTCTGAACAGCGATGCCGAAAAAAACCAAGACCAGCAAAACATCTCACAATGAGCCGCCGTTCAGGCCAGTAGTTTTCGGGAGGTCCCGGATCAAAAGCATTGACCCCAACCCCCCACAACCGAATAACACTCAGAAGACCACACCCGATACCCACAAACCCCAGGTCAACAAGCCCTATTACGATGGCCCCCTAGTCAGGATCTTCGGAGGCCCCACCGCCAGAATCCTCGACGAAGCAGACATAGTCGGCAACATGGAACAAACAATATCCATGCTCTCAGAATCAACAGGCCTCGACAACAGGACCGTGAAAACTGTGCTCACCCGCCTCAAAAAATTCAGGCTGATACGAAAAGGAAGAAAGAGCGGCAAAAACCAAACCTACCGATTCAACGTCGAGACCACCCTCCGCCACCTAGTGAACTGGGGAACACAACTCACATTCCGCAACATCAAACTCACAAAAACTCACGCAAAACCCCGCAGAAAACCATAAACCCCCAACCTTCTAAACGATAGTTCAAAGATCCGGGATCAAACGGATCAAACTCCAATACCCCCCACTGATCCAAAACCAAAAAACAGGAACTTCCTAATAAACATTCACCAAAACCACCCCCCAAACAGCCCCCAACAACCCCAATTGATCCCTCACCCCCAAAAACTTCGAACTATGGCATTGCCTACCAGTTGAACCTTCGTACTGACGGGATCAAGTCGGTTGAAAAGCCGTCTTCTTGCTTGGAACATGTTCAAATTGAACGTTTGAGCAGGGTAAATGCCATGTGATCGTGCCACATTTTAAGTGAGTTCTGCAAGCTGCCTTGAAGGATCCCCCTAACAGTTCAAATCTTTTCGGATTTTTTTCGTACCATCCTTTTCAGAAAACGCCTTCCTGTTGCTTTAAAGTATACGAATAGAGGGAATGATTGGAGAGGGAAAGTGAGCGTCATGGGTTTTGGAACAGCTCTCTTCGTTGTTAATGATTGTTCAGGGGCTTGTTCGGGAGCGGGTGGGGGAGGCCCAAACAACATACCTCCTACCACAATAGCCACGGTATTGCTTCTACTAGTCAGTTCCGTAATAATTGGACTGCTGCTCGCCTACATCGCGACGAAAGTTCAATAGTTTTGACTGAAAGATCGTTACACGTGTACCTGAACGAGACTCCTCCTTAAACTTAATTAAGGAGAATGAACATTTAGGTTGGAGAGAAAAGGAGCAGAAGCGTGGTTTGAGAAAGGTTGGGATCGTAGCGAGCGGGTCTTCACAATCATACGCCATTGTCCTACTGAACGCTGAGGAAGAAAAGCAGGTCAAGGCAGAGGACCTGGTCCTTGTAAAAAACAAAGCGGGAAACAATATCCTAGCGGTTTGTCGCAGCGGTATGGGTGTGAACGAGAACCTTAAAGCAGGCACGTTCTCGCCCGGTGTCGCCTATGCCAGAATGGGAAAAAGTCCTTCGAACGCGAAGGAATTCTATGCCTTCGAGCTTTCAATGCTCGGGGACGTGAGGGATGACCATTTGCGCGACAACCGTTACATCATCGCGCCAAGCTCGGACGTAGAAATTTTTGAAGATACAGATAACCCGATGCATTACCTCAGCAGCTCAACAACCAAAACCCCTGTAACACTTGGTCACTACAGAGACAAACCCACATGGGCCATTCCCATAGACCCCAGCTTCTTGTGCTATCACGTAGGCGTCTTCTCATCCACCGGTTCGGGAAAGAGCTTTCTGGCAAGGTACCAACTGATTCCTACCCTCACGCGAGCGGGCTATGATACCATAGTCTTCGACTGGAAAGGGTCAGACTATGTTCCACACTTCAAAACCGCACTGGACTTCACGAAAATCGCGCTAGACGAGGACACGATCACGTCGTACCTCACCAGTAAGATGAACTATTTTGGTTTCTACGGTGAAGGAAAACAACGAAACTCAATAAGGACAGCACTGGACGAAGTAATATACGAGGGCACTTGGAGACAGCACAAGATCCCTGAGCAGCTCAGACAATTCCTGAAGAACACAGTCAGTGAACACATACGCGCTGAAAACTTGGACAGGGGTGGGCTGGTCTCATCGTACGGTCGTGAATATATTAGAAAGTTTGAACGCCACTTGGCAAAGTTGAAGGACATCGACCTGCGCGCGGTGATGGGCAACCTCACAGTTGAAGAGATCGTGAAACTGCTCAGAAAGGAAAACTGTGTTGTGGTCGACCTGAGCTTAGGAGGCGACGAACAAAAACTGTCAGTTTTTCTATCGATCGGAAAGCACTTCCAAACACTCATGGAACAGAAACAGGATCTCAAGGTGGCCCTCGTCATCGATGAGGGTCCACAGTATTGCCCTTGGAGCGCGGAGGGCATACGCAGAGAAACAACCGAGATGATATCGCGCCTGTGTGCTCTTGGGCGCAGCTATCACCTCGCCATCGTTTTACTATCACAGGGAATGGCAGGAGACATAGGCATCAATGCGTCTGTCCGTCGAAACCTGAACACCCAGTTCATCGGAAAACTTTATCCACTGGACATCCCCGAGGCGCTGAGCCTGCTCGGCGAGCAGAGCCGCCTCAAACCGGAAGCTCTCGTTAACATGCCTGAGGGACACTTCTACATGACAGGAAAGCTATCAAAATCGCCCGTTCCAATAATGATGACTTTCCCGGTGAAGTAACCCGTGAATGCTATAGAGGTGTAACTCCTTGGCAGAAGAAAACAAAGCCTTTGCTGACTGGGTAAAGATCCCCGTAGTTGTGCAGCACCAGTTTTTTGAGCTTGCCACAAAAGAAGCTGAAGCGGCCAAGAGGAAACTGCTTGCGGACGCCATAAAGATTGAAAAACTCGGCAAACACCTAAAATTCAGCGAGGCCCCGAGGTCAGACGCTTGGAGAGATTGGACGATAGCGTGCGTGGACGGATCTGATTCACCGATGCTGAGCGAGAGGATCGGCGCACGGTATGGAACGTACGCCGCCGGGTACATGACCTTTGAGCAGGGAGCATTGAAAGAAGAGGATTTCAAGTCAGGGTACATAAGCCACCAACAGGTTGGTGACCCCGACGTGACAAAGAAGGTTCTGGACCTCTTGATGGTTAAGCTTGAACGAGAGATTGCACTTGACCTTGCACCTCACGTGGATGTCGTGCTTATTGACGGTTCTTTCTTTGGGTGGCGAACCGGGTGCAGTCAGATCCGCGGTGAGGCAATTTCTGTTGAGGGTTACAAGACAGCGGGAGAACTAATCAACCACATCAGAGACACCACTCTCCAGTTGCTTGAAACAAGAAAGGCAGTGGGCGTGATCAAGCGCGTTCGAACCGCTGCTCTTGACGGATGGGTCGCATACACACAGAGCGAGAGAAACTGCATTGACAGAAATGATAGAGCAATTCTTGGTAGACTGATGACACCGAGCACCTGGTTTGCATATCACTGGCTCTTCGAAAACCCGGAGGCATACAACTACTACACGTACATCAGACGCGTTCTAAGAGAAAACCCACACCTAGACAAAGCATCAATAATGCGAAAAGCAAAAGAAAGGTACGAGGGAAGTGTTGCCTCCGACCTAAACTGCAACCCCGACAAGTTTAAAACTGCACGATACTATCACAGAACAACCAGCGCAGCACCCCCATTCAGTTTTGAGATCCGAAAAGACATGCCACACCTAGAAACATTGCCCGCGTACTTTCAAGCCCCTGAAAACTACAACACAGCCACAGGATTGCCATTCCCCATCGACCTCATAGACCAGAACGTATCCCTTCCAGCAGGCTTCACAAAAGAGTTCGTTGAAGAAATAGAGGCCCAGCTCGTGCGCGACCCAACGCTAAACAAGTTTGACCTAGCAAACAGCTTCGGAAGACTCAACCCCCAAAAAGAAGAATAACCACACCACAGACCACCGTGCGGAGTGCACGAAAGAAAAAAGGAAGATGAACTGGGCCGTGCCTACGAAATCCAACAGCACGATTGAAAAACGCTTTTCGTTGCAGAAAACGCCCTACGGCACAACGACACCGAACGATGAACAGTGCGTTAGAGAAACAACAATCCTCATAACCGCGATAACCCTATACTATAACTTTTTCATCCCCGCCCACGCTAACGGACGCACCCCCGCCGAGGTCGCAAAGATGAAATCTCCTCCCTGGCTTCTTCCGCTAATCAAAAAGTACAGAGAACCACTGAACAGGGTCACTATAAGAAAACCCTTTCTCAAACGACATAACCAACTCATAACTGAAACCACAACGGACATCTGGAACAAACGCTTGACCCAACGAACTAGCATCATAGTGCAGATTAAGAAACAGCTTGAAGAAGCTGAAAACTTACAGGACGCACTTGACATGGACTGGGTGCAAGATGTACCTATTACTCCCCACGAAAGAAAGACATTCATGAAAAAAATAGAACAACACATGCACCAACAGTCATTTGAAGAAAAGAAAAGCATAAAGATCGTTAAGATAGCACAGAACAGCTTTGAAATAATACATAGAAATCAAGAGCACCCCCCTGCAGAAACAAAGCTAGGCACAGTGAAGCTGCTCAACAATCGTCTGCTCATAGAAACCTCCACGTCAACGAAAAGGAATGCCCTGCACGCGTTTCTAGCGCTCCTACTGCGCAGCCAAAGTAAACCTCCTAGACCGTCTCAGTGGTAGTGTGTTTCGAAAGGCTAGGCGAAATCGGGACTGTTGCTCACCCAAATCCCGCCAATGTTTATAAGCGGAAAACACGCTCAATTCATCAACTCGCGTTTGGACCCTTGGTGACGGGAACATGAGCACAACGGAAGAACTGATCAAAGTGATCCTGACTCAACGTAAAGACCTAACCTTGGAAAAAGTCCAAGCGCTCATCGAAGAAAAGATAAGCAATGCCATGGGTTTGCTTTCAGAGGACGGGGCCGTTAGGTTGGTGGCAGAGGAACTGATGGAAGGCCCCCTGCCCCAGGAACCGCCTCCCGAGCTGAGGATGGACATAGGTAGGCTTACCGCCGGACTGAACGATGTCACCATAACCGCTCAGGTCGTATCCGGTGAAGCAGAGAAGGAGTTCACCAAGCAGGATGGAACCACCGGGCGCCTCGTGAAGCTCGTGCTCTCTGACAAGACCGGACAGGTAAGCTGTGCCAACTGGGACACAAAGGCCGATGAGGTCAGCAAGTATGGAAATCTGGTGGGAAGAACTATCACCATAAAGCATGGCTACACCCGTCCCGGCCTTAATGACGCCGTTGAACTGCATACCGGAGAAAGAAGCGAAATAATTGTGTCCGATAAGCCTGAAACACTGGATCGAACAATATTCAAACCGATAGGTAGCATAAAGGAACCCACCCTTGGAGTCAACGTGATTGGGGTCGTTCACTCCCAACCAAGACTGTACCAATTTGGCAAGGAAGGAAAGGAGGGCACGGTGCTCAGAACAAGGATTGCAGATGATACAGGATCCATACCTTTGGTCGCCTGGAACGAAAAGGCCGAGGAACTGAAAGACCTCAAACAGGACGATATCGTACAGGTACGAAACGGCAAGCTTCGCCGAAACAACTTCGGCCATAGAGAGATACATGTGGATGGCCGAGCAAAGGTCACCATTCTTCAAAACCCTCCTGCAGGGTTCACACCACCGACGAGACAAAACGTCAAAATCTCAGAAATAAAATCAACCGCTTCTACAGTGAGCATGATTGCTTGCGTTGCAGGAATGATGGCCCCCCAAGAAGTGAAACGAAAAACAGGAGAGAGCGTACTGGTCTCAAAAGTCCTCCTAGGCGACGAAACGGGAATGGTCTCCGCGTCACTGTGGGATGAAAGAGCAAAACTGGTATCCCAACTAAAGATTGGCGACATCCTTAAAATAGAGGACGCCGTACCAACCGAACGCTTCGGACAAATCACTATAAGTATAGGAAAAAATGCCACCGTTCAACACATGACAGACCCACAGACACCCCCCATCACCGTTAAAGTCAGCAAGATCAAAGAGATCACATCTCTCTCAGCAATAGTTGCAATAGAAGGCGAAATCATCGAAGAACCACAGACAAGAGAAGTGATGGTTGGCGGAGGAACAAAAGTTCAAGTTACATCTACCAAGATACGCGACGAAACAGGAGACGCGCGCATCTCCTTTTGGAGAGCACACTCATCCGAGGCAAGCAAACTCCGAATAGGTGCAAGAATTAGAATTTACGGCTTGTCACAGAGACCCGGGTTAAGCGGTGAGAATGAATTCAACACCATCCAATCATCAAACCTTGAAGTGCTGACAAACGCTAATGCAGGAACAGCTCCCACAGAAGAAACACAACTCCTAGAGAAAACGGAGAATGCTGGAACAGAAGCGTGACTTCTCAATGTTGAGTCTATACTTTGCACCACACGACGAAAAAGTGTTGACCACAAAAACCTTCACATCCCTCTTTTCTGTAACACACATTTTTGTCATAGAGAATGCAGTGAAAGGCCGCATTCGAGAAACGGAGTGTTATTGGAACTTGCTGTCGCACGCAGCATTAACACCGGACGACTTGGATAGGATAACTCAAGATGGTTTCTCGCCATTTGGAATGAAGCTGGCCGAGACCGTGTATGGCAGCAGGAAGCTGATACGGTTTGAGCGGTCACTCCTGTGCCGGGGTGACGACGCACGTGCGGAGCGTCTGCTCGGCAGCATTGGGCAACTTCGCAACATGAACTTAGAAAAGGCTCTGCGTGAGTTGAGAGCAAGGCTCAGTGTTTATGCAGGGTATCATGGCAAGCGCGATGAAAATTTTGCCCGCCAGCTTGAGAAATTGTGTACGGAAAACTTTGGTAAGAGCATACTGGTGATTCGTGGTGAGGCCCACCAGCTCGCTCTAGAAAAGTTCCTGAAACGGACTGCTGTTCCTTTTACGAGCTTTCACCCGTACGAACCGTGGCACCCAAACTTGGTCACTTGCATGATATCAAAACTACAGGCGGGAGAAACCCCTGACCAAAAGGAAACCATGACCGCCCTCGCCACATCGATCATGTGTGAGGAAATGGAAAAGAACAGCAAGTTCCCGATACCCCTCGAGAGCTTGGTGAGCACCGTGGAGAGCACGCTTCAAGGCATGACGGATGCTGACTTGGAGAGCTACCTGAGAATTAAACTGAACAATACGGCAGAGATTGGTGAGGGCCGTCACTCTGTGCCTGTGCCCAGGCAGGGTTCTGTATGAACCAGAACCCTTGAGATTCCCTCAATCTTGGACCCTAGCATGGTTTCGATCTGTGTGGCTACCTCATGGGCCTCCGCGACTGACAGGTTCTGTTCCAGTGCACACGTGAGGGTGAGGTTAACTCCATTCTCCGTTTCGTGAACCATGATGCCCCTGCAACTTTTCACTTTGGGCATTTGCAAGGCAATAGCCCTAACAACGCTAACTGTTTGAACAGAATCGGGTGTGACGTCCGCACTTGTTAGTGGCGTTTCGCCCGCTGACTCGATGTGCGTCACGATCTCGGTGATGTGGTGACCGCTTGCTTTGACCGTTGCTTCGAACCTGCTTGCAATTTCGTGCGCTGATTTTAGGCTAATGTCAGGAGCCATTTCAAGGTGCAGTTCGACGTGCAGCCCGTCATTCGCATTATGGACCTCAATGTTGTGTAGTCCCCTTATTCCAGAAATTTTTGCAGCCACACTCCGTATGTCATCGGCCAGTCCGGTCCTCTGGTTTGGGGCAGGGTGTGTCCTCACAACAATGTCAACTTGAGGAATTATCTTTCGTATGCTCTGTTCTATCTCGCCAACGATCGAGTTAACCTTCTCGAAGGTTGCGGAGTGCTCAATGTACACCTCTAGGTCAACGAACGTCTGCGCCCCTGAACGCCTCAGTCTGATTCGCTTGCACACCCAAACGTCTGAGATCTTGGATACCTCTGCTCGAATTTTTTCAGTGAAACCCTCGGGTGCGCGATCAAGGAGTATCCACACCGTCCGTTTGCCAAGCCGCATACTGAGACTAACTATCACCACAACAACCCCTAGGGCGGCCAGTGAGTCCGCGATTAGGTATCCTCGAGTCACAAGGAAGAGCCCCACAATCACCACTGCCGAGCTCAGAACGTCACTGCTAAAGTGTAGTGCGTCGGCCTCGAGCGCTTGGCTTTGGTACTTTTTAGCAACTCTGTACAGCACACGTGATCTGGACACGTCCAGCACGATCGAGATGAACATAACCACAAACCCTGCCAGACTCACATCCACGTGGGCCCCCTGAAAGAACAGACGTTGGAATGCCTCGAGGGTTATCCAAGCACACGTGGCAATAAGGATCATGACTTCCACCAGTGCGGACAGGCTCTCATACTTTCCGTGCCCGTAGTGATACTCCTCGTCCGGAGGCTTGTTGGAGGCTTTCACGGCATAGACAGTTGTGACCGCGGCAACTAGATCCAGCCCGGAGTGCAGTGCCTCCGAGAGTATCCCAAGGCTGTTTGTGAGAATTCCCACGATCGCCTTCATGATCGTGAGGGTCACCGCTACGGCTAGAGAAGAAATTGCAACGGTCTCCTTCTCTCTAGATGACCTTGCCATTTACTCATACACCCGTGAAATTAACTGAACCCCGTACTCCTCCATTCCACAATGGTTTAAAACATCTCACTAATAAAGTTTGTAAGAACGCCAAGACTCATGTTCAGCCACGGGTTACCCCTTGAAGTTGTTCCAAAAATGGGCCGGGGTCAATAGCCTTGTATGCTCAAGTTGTTCCAAAAATGGGCCGAGCTCAACAGTATTGTATGCTCAAGTTGTTCCAAAAATGGGCCGAACTCAACAGCATTGTATGCTCAAGTAGGAACGGTTTCCTTAACTTGCCGACAGGAACAATCGCGCCTAGGAGCATCTCTTTCACACTAGGCATGACTGCTTACTTTGAGCCTAGGCGAGGGCACTAGGCCATGGTGATTCCAGTCTAGGCTGCTGAGAGCCTCTTCATCATCCCTCTGAAGGAGGCGACTAGATCATGCTTAACCATTGCATCAATTGAAAAGGAGTCTTAGGATCGGATTGAGAAGAGAACGTCTGATGCATCTGCCTGAACTGCCTTTGCGTGGTACTGATTGCTGGGCTCGAAATAGGTCATCATGCCCTGTGGAAATGTCAGAGTAATTGCTGCTGTAGCGCCTGATGGCACGAGGATGAAACCATTCCCAACAGACCCTCCTATACTAACCCTTGACTCGCCAGAGATTGTGCAGTTACAGCCTCCTATTGACACTATGCCATACCGTCCTGAACTGAAATCCACTGTGATCGCTCCAGCTTTACCGGTTACGCTAATGAACCTAACACGTGCGCTAGACGATCCAGCGTTGAACATTTTGATGTAGACAGTGCCTGAGTTGGATTGAGCGTTAATGCTTATCGTTGAGCCTGTGAAGCTGAGCGTGCTCTGTCCGGCTCCGGCCCCCATCGTGGTGTACAATGCGATAGTTGCCACAACAGCGACGACCCCCAGCACGATAAGGACTACAGTAATGGTCACGGTGGACAAACCATGATGTGCTCGATGCACTCCGCCAAACCGTGCCAGATCTCTCCTATCCTTCCTGTTCACCAAGAAGCCTGGAGCAGCCAGAACCTGGCTTAGTGGAAGGATTAGCTGTTGCACGGAGAATGGTGCCTCGCTTGGCAGTGTCAAAACAATTTGCGTTCCCGCAATGAACGCGGCACTGTTGCCGAAAGTACAAGTGTTCTGAGTTTTAATTTGGGGACTGAAGTTTGCCGTTTCAGTGATCGTTTCGTTCATTATGACAGTTACAGGATTATTCGTACCCGTGTAGCTGCCTGAACCACCACCCATCCAGCTCGTGAACACGTAATCGTTACCTGCCGACGCGGACACCTGCACGGAATCCCCTGCGTCCTGCCACCCTGAAACGGGGTTGACTGTGCCACTGCCTGATGGAACAACACGCATCGTTAGGTAGTACTGATACTGGAATTGGAAGAGAAGTGTCTGGGCTGAGGCTGTTCCTGAGAGAGGCTGACTTGAATACCACTGAGAAAGCTGTGAGCTTCCACTAAGTGGGTTCGGAGAAACAAACCAAGAAGAATCACTGTCACACTCTATTGGGGTTTGGGTTTTGGTGAGCTGATAGGTTTTATTTTGCCCATTTTGAACATAATTGAACGTTGGTGCCGTGTAACCTGTTCCTCCGTTCACTATCCGGTAATACACGGTCACCGCGACCTGAGGCTGAAGTGGAATCGTTTCCACAAAGTTAGCGACTTCTTCGACTGGAGCGTTCATTATTATGGTTACAGGATTGTCCGTGCCCGTGTAACTGTCATCACCGGAACCCTGCCATGACACAAAACTGTACCCTGTATTAGCTGTTGTTTGAATACTCACGCTTGCGGTAGCATTCTGCCAGCCTGTACCTGGTGACAGTGAACCCGTTCCCAACGGGCTTACACTCATCGTTAGGTAGCACTGGTGCTGGAAGACGAAACTAATTGTTGCTGCCCCCGTTGCGTTCCCCATCAAGGACTGGTTTGAAACCCAACGCTCAGACTGTCCTGAACCACCCAACGGGTTCGGTGAAACAGACCACACACTACCCTGATCCATAGAAATTCCCTCAGGATTTGATGTGAGCGTTTGCTGCTTGCTGATACCGTCCTGTGTGTAATTGAACGCCGGTGCCGAGTACCCTTCCCCGCTTCCCACAACCGAGAAATTCACAGTCATGACCACCTTCAGGAAAATTCTTGTGAAACCAGCAGTCTCCGTGACTGCACCTAGCATCGTAACATCCGCAGGATTACTACTGCCCGCGTAGTTACCTGCCCCGCTACCAGCCCAGCCCTCAAACTGCCACCCTAAATGTGCTGTGGCAGAAACCTGCACCAAGTCACCCGCATCATGCCAATCCGAAATAGGCACGGTCGTACCGGCTTCCAGCGGGTTAGCTCGCACAGTCAAATAGTACTGATGCTGATAACTGAACAGCATGATCTGTTGTGATGAAATCACCCCACTGATATTCTGTGTGGTGTACCAGCGCTCAGACGACCCTGACCCATCCAGTGGGTTTGATGATATTGACCACACGGAATTATCATCACACAGCACATCCACGGGAGTTCCTGTGAGGATGTAGGTCTTGTTCTGTCCCTCCTGTACGTAGTTGAAGGTTGGTGCTGAGTATCCTGAACCACCATCAACAATCACGTAACTAACAGCCATCGTGATCAACGATGGGATAACGTTGAAGTTGTTGCTTGTGCTTGACCCAGACTTGCCTCCGCCCGTTACCGTGATAACTATGCCTGTCTGAGCGGCAGTGATTGTTACTGGGCCCGTCCACACTCCGCCAGAGAATGACCCCGTACTGGGTGGAGTGATCGTCCCGGTGCTATCGCTCAGCGTGACCGTTCCCGTGAACTGAGTGACCGTGTTCCCGTACTGGTCCACGGCCGTGATGGTGATTGTGAAAGGCACACGAGTGCTCTGCTGACCAACCGTACTGATCACGAAGTGGTCGAGCTCACGACCAAAACATGCAGTCTCCGTTACCACACCGGATATCACAACATCATGCGAGATGTTGTCTCCTGAGTAGCTACCTGAACCTGTACCTGCCCAAGATAGAAAGACCCAACCTTCCCCTGCAGAGGCAGAAATAACCACTGCCGTCCCAGAAAGATACCACGAGGAACCAACAGTAGGACTGGTGATGCCTGCACTTTCAGGATTAGTGATCATCGTTAACCGGTATTGAAGCATGTAAACTCCCGTAATCGTTCCTGCTTCAACCACTGTAAGGCTCCCTGACTGATAGGTCTGTCCAAGGTCAGATGTGGTGCAGTTCCAATAATATTCTTTCCCATCCTCTGTTGAGGGGACAGGAGAAGCGAACGCGAAGGGAATCGTGGACCCTGAATTATACCAGCCCGTGTACGGTAGTTGATTCTGAAACATGACTACCCCGTTAACTGTTACCACAGCATTTGATGCGTCAGTACCAATACCCTCGCTTGCGAATGTTACACGATACTGTTTCATGAAGCTGGCCGTGAATGTCGCAGAAGACGTTACACTAATTGTGTGTACCCGCGCCCCTGAATCATTCCATGAAGCCCAAACGTACCGGACACTTGAATTCTCACCACTGCTCACAGGAGACAACGCCTCTATCGTGTGAGATGAACCTGTAACCCACGAGGTCGTGTAAGGTGTCTCTTGAGCCGCATCATCAACCTTCACAAAACCTGTTCCCAAGGGATCGGATGTAATGGTTATGGAAACTGTTATCACTTGGAAGCTAGCTGTCTCAGTTATTGGATCGTTCATCGTGACGTTCACAGGATTGTCCGTGCCTGAGCGACTGCCTGTCCCAGAACCAGTCCATGACACGAAAGCGTACCATGCGTCGGGTGTAGCGGTGACCTGCACAGAAGCACCGGAGTTCTGCCAGCCCGATGATGGTGACACTGAACCTCCCAAGCCAGTCTGCATTGCCAACCAGTACTGAGTCTGATAATTTGCGGTGACGGTCGCGCTGCTACTGAGAACCGTGTAAACGTGTGTCTGCACCCCGCCGTCATCCCATGACTGAAAGATGTACTGGACACCGGTTCCTTCACTGACTGAGGATGATGCGACGAGCGTGTGCGTGTCACCAATCGTCCACACAAAGACCTGGGGTGTTGTAATTGAGGAACCATCAACCGAAATGAAACCCAGCCCAACAGGCGAACTGGTGACGGTTATGGAAACGGTGTTGAGACTCCATTGGTACTTCACTGTGTGCGCTGCTTGAACGTTCGTGAAAGTGTAGCTCGTGCCTGCCTGGAGTGTGCCGTCGTCTATCTTGTAACCATCGCACCTGTAGCCGCCATCAGGGCTCGTAACGCCTGTCAGGTAGTTCTGCCCAGAATCTACCCAACCGCTTGGGGTTGGACTGCCATATTCAGATGTGACCGTGATCCAGTACTGTGTTTTCCAGTTGGCAGTCGCAGTCTTTGGACCATTCATTGTGATTGGATTTGAAGGTGAAGTTAAACCTGAAGCGTCACCACTCCAGCCCGTGAAAACATACTGAATACCTGTGCCCCCAGACACCGTCAGCGGAGTTATAGTGGCTGTTGGAGTTGAACCAGAATCATACCAGCCTGCACCCCCAGGAGTACCATGCGCGGAATTCACAGTCAACAGGTACTGAATCTTGTAGTTACCAATAATGGTTCCCGATGCTGTGGGCGTGAAGGTTCCCTGCATTGCAGTTTGTCCGGCAGTTCCTGAAGTTGACGTCCACACGTACTGTTTCCCAGAAATTGTTGAAGGAATCGTCTGCATGAACGCGTAAGTGAGCGATCCTTCTGTTACAGCCTTCGTATTGGAGCCACCAACATCACTATAGGTGTAGGCCACGCTATTGACTGTGAGAATTGTGCCCGAGGCATCAGAGCCAACAGGACCAGTAGTTGAGAAAGTGACCGCGTAGATGTTGCAAGCAATCTGTCTAGACTGAGAGTTCCCTGTGGGCGAAAATGTGGGACTTGGCGTAGGAGCGACATCGTTGTCCTGCGTGAATACGTGGACTACCGTCCAAGTGCCATTCTGGACCCGCGGCAGAGAATTTACAGCGCTACCGCTGAGGGTTACGAGCGTGCTATTCGGTGCAAGCAGCTGAACAGATGTTGGGGTGAAGGTGGTCGAATTATCACTAGCTCGCCAGTTCAAGGCATAGCTTGAATAGACTTTCGTAACCACGGTGACCGTGCGATCCGCTCCCATCGTCTGCGTGAATGTGCCATTCACCCAACTGTTCTCCCACTTTACCTTGATGGTGACGGCTGTCACTAAGTAGCTCACCGTGTAGTTTGCCCATCCGCTACTACTGATGGTCTTGACTTGGTCGGTGCCATTGTTCATTGTCACTGAGGCGCCCGTTAGAACTGTTGTGCCGTCAAAAGCAACAATTTTCAAGTTGAGATCATAGACTGTTCGCTCTTCATTACCAACCGTGATCGTTGGCAAACTAGGTACTCGTTGACCGAAAATCATAGTATAGTATGGCGGCAAATTTGTGACTGAGCTTGTGCTTCCAGAAACGGGGTGCGTATGCCCTGCACCCTGCACAGCCACGTATGGTGGGCCGTAGCTACAAGAGTGGTCAGTGTTCCCGGGGCTGTCAGACTGACCACTAAAGGTGTGAGCATGAACACCTGAACCTATTGTGCCGAAAGTGTTGCCGCCTAAGGGATAACGATTGTCTAATCCTGAAACGCGCGTCCAACCCAATGGGGGCAGTGCGGTTTGGAACATTAGAACTGAACCTGATTGGAGCGGCTGTAATGCAGAATTTTGCATATAGACCACGCTGAACGAGTCAGGATAGCTTGATGCGGCAGCAGAGGTTATAGAGACCGTGTGGGTGTGACCTGCGTACGCGCACATAATCCAATTTTGAGGTATGTCACATTGAGCGGTACCAATTGCTCCTGATAGAGTGCCTGTTATTAGGTGGGTGTGTGTTGCTGACCCGCCACCGATTCCAGTATATGTTCCGCTTCTTGGAATGCGATCTGTCAATTGAGTAACTTGCGCCCATCCTGACGGGATGGTGCCGTTAATCATAATGATTGAGTTAGCTGGAATATTGTAGGGAAGAGAGTTACGAGATATGAATAGGTAATCCATGTATGGAGGCAAAGCAGTAGTTGAGCCAGCAGCACCATTATTGAGGGTGCTATGATAATGCGCTGCCGATGCCACAGTCCAGAAAGTTCCAACAAGTGCCGCACCTTGACCATTGCTAGCGCCTATTGAGGAAGAGGTGATTGTATGCGGGTGTGCAGCATCTCCGCCAGTTGTTCCTGATGTGGTTGAACCGCGTGGCATGCGTCCGGTCATGCCGGTGAGGCTCGTCCATCCTGACGGTGGACTTGAGAGTGTCGTCATTACGATTATGCTTCCTGACCAACTCAAACTACCGCTTGTTGCCGATGGTTTTCCGTAATACATCCAGATCGTGCTAGAGGGGGGAGTCACGCTTGCTTGTATCTGGACTAGACTGTTACCTCCCGTGGTGTCGCAAACTTCAGTAAAGTACAATAGCGGATTATTGGAGTTATCAACGAAACGTATATCATTACAGTCTGCTCGAAGCTTACCTGCACTATACAAACTAGTGAAAAGTGGCGTATTGTAGAGGATTTGGGTATCAGTCAAGCTCGACGCATAGGTGAGCGTGATTGAACGTCTGGAGGAGTAGCTTGAGTCCCACCAAACGGGGCTAGCACTTGCTACATGGGTTTGTTGCATAATCGAAAAAATAGCTATTATGACCAGTAGAGTGACTATTAGTCTTCTGTTAAACATTCGCCTATTGGCACCATTCAATATCACTTGCATCACTCTTGCTTGATGGGGCGGTTTCGTGTGTTCGATGTGACTCCAATCATGGCTCTCTTTCACACTCGACCCCCATCAATAATTTCACTTGCCTGTGCGCTTAAAAAGAATCATGGCAGGGGCCGCAGGTGAACTGCACTAGCTATACCCCTTGCCTTGTTGTCCCTGAAGCAAGAGGCCAGATCGGATGTACTGCTTGAGGGTTAACAGTGGGTTTAGAACAGATTGAGTCTCCGGCACGCAGCGAAGAAGAGCCCGTGGTAATTTTCCCATGCGTCATCGATGGTTTCGTCCAGCTCGAACAGTGCGTGATGGACTGATTCTAGTACGATCAGGGGGATCGTTTGGTATTCGGCCGCTCGTCTGATGTGGATGCAGGGTTGTCCGTGTAGGTGGCTTGTGCGGTCATGGTATCCCATCACGTATTCTCCTTTGGCCATTCTGCGTCCAGCGCGGTGAACGGATGGTCGCAGGGTTACGGTTGGCGCGGTTTTCATTGTTGGTCAGTCCCAGAAGAGGCGGGTTCTGGCGTACTCTCTCTCTGCCTTTAGGATGTCAACGTACAGGTCGTCCTCGGTTCTGTGGAACTTGCGTAGAACGCGAACTGCTGTTGCGGGACCCACGCCTCTGCCTGCCATTACCACGATTGCTCGTTTGCCGTATGTTTGTACTAGACTTGCGCTTCGCGTTCCCTGATCCCACACCTGTTTCTCTTCGTCCGATAGCGTTGCTCCACGTTTTCTTCTCAACGCGATTGTGGATAGAGAGTCGTTTGAAAGGAAGGTTGCTGCCACGAGGGTGGACCCGCACACTGGGCAGCGTATCTTGTCAGGGAGGGTTCCTACGAAACTTATTGTGTCCCAGTCACAGTTGAATGTGCACATGAGACGCACCTTGCTGCCGTACAGTCTCTCCTTTATGATTTCCACGAGCGGCTTGTTCGTTGTGGCTGGCCTTAGCAGGTCATGCGAGATGATCCTTTCAACTATAGGGGTAGCGTAGGGAGAACAGGAGGGTCCCACCTTTCCTACAACTTCGACAGTGATTTCTCCCGTTTGAATCTTTCTGATGACGTTCTTCACTGTTTCCAGGTCGAGCTTTTCAATAAGTATTTCGCGGTGTGCTTCCTGGTTGAGGGGCGTGCCTTGGTAGGCGCGCACTAAGACTTGACCCAGCCTGGACCCGTAGTTGGCTTCTTTCTCAACTACTCCGAAGCGTTTTCCTACCTGCCAGTTTCGCCAAGCGAAGAGTTCTGAGGCTTCAACGGACTCTCTGAGTACTGTTTCAAATGCTTCAGGGGTGAACTTGGAGATTTCTAGTGCAACAAGTTCTGGGTCTGCCTTGAAGGTGGACATGAGAACGATGCGGTATGCATCTACTTGGGTTGCCACGCGCATATCGTACCTTGAACCTAGGATCGAGGATAGGACCATTGCAAGTGATTCGTTGACGAAGTTTCCGAAGCAGGCGTGGATGATGATACAGTGTTCAAACTTTTCAATGATTATGCACTTATCGGTGGGGAGGGGGAAGTCTTTTACATGTGCTTTCACTGTTTCAACGATTTTCTTCATAGCGGCCCTGCTTACCTGTAGCTTCTCTGCCGCGTACGTCAGTGATTCGGCATCGCGCAGGTTGTTAGCTATGAAGCCGCGCAGTTGTCCGACCGCTTGGGCCGCGTCGAAGCTTACTGGGATCATCTCTCCCTCCCAACTGGGGATGGCGTCCAGTGTGGGCGCTGTTGGTTCAACTTCAATTTTGAACTTCTCTTCGTCGATGCTGACTATTTTCCAGGTTTGTCCGTGCATGATGAACACGGTTCTCTCGATGGCTTTGCACCGTCTGGCCACGAAGCCCTGGTCTAATGTACCGATTTTGCGCTTTCTGAAGAAGTCGAACACGTCGAAACGTTTGACGTCAGGTATGGCTGAGAGGTTTTTGTAGTAGTAGTTGAAACTGTTTGGGAAGCGGGAGGCCACGGTGTTCGTGTCGCTGAAGAACCTGATCGTGTGAAGGGATGCCATGAACTTTATCACGCTGGTTAGCTCGTCGGTCGTTATGTCTCTGAAAGGGTAGGCGCCCTTGATGATCTCGTGAATTTCAGGTACTGTGGTTCTTCCCTGCCCTAGAACGATCCCTACGATCTGGTGAGCCAGGATGTCCAGTGCTTTTTCGTGAACGACTGTTTTTTCGAGACCTCCCTGTTTTGCACTGTCCGCTATCACTGCTGATTCTAGCACGTCGTCGGCGGTGGTGCCAATTATTACTCCTCTCGCCATTCCGTGCAGGCTGTGTCCGCTCCGTCCTATTCGTTGTACTAAGTGTGTAACCTCACGCGGTGATGTGTACTGCACGATCAGGTCGACCTTGCCGATGTCTATTCCTAGCTCGAGGGAAGAGGTACAGATCATTCCCTTGGCCTTGCCGCGCTGGAAATCACGCTCTGCTTCCTCCCTAATTTCCCTGGAGAGCGAGCCATGATGAACGCATATACGTAGGCGTGGTCTCAGCGCGTGTAGCTGTGAGCTTATTGCTTCCGCGTGCTCGCGTGTGTTGGTGAAGACGAGCGTGGACTGTGCTCCAGTTATCAGCTTAGCGATCAGTTTTGCTCTTGCCACGGTTGCTGCGGGTAGTCCGAACTTGTCGGCGACGCGTTTGTCGCTTGCAGTGGGTGAAACGTAGTCGACCCTGATGTCAAGCTGTTTTGATTCGGTGGACTTGGCTATTGTGACCAGTCTGTTGGTGCCGCCTAGAAAGTTTGCCACTTTGTTCTCTTCTCCCACGGTGGCTGAGAGGCCAATCCGTTGGAAAGCTCTGCCTGTTAGGTGTTGGAGGCGTTCTAGTGCTAGCGATAGTTGTGCCCCGCGCTCATCCGTGGCGAGTTCATGTATCTCGTCAACAACAACCCATCGAACGTCCTTCAGGTGTTCCTTCATTCTTTTGCCCGGTAAGATCGCCTGCAAGGTTTCAGGAGTGGTGATGAGCATGTTGGGAGGGTTCTTGGCCTGCATTGCTCGCGTGCTGGTAGGGGTGTCGCCGTGCCTGACCTGAACTTTGACGTCAAGTTCTTTTCCCAGCTCCAGCATTCTGCGGAGAATGTCACGGTTCAGAGCCCTGAGCGGTGTCACGTAGAGGATGGATATGCCTCTCACTTCACCCACAGCACGCCTGTGCAGAAACATGTGAAGGATAGGAAGCACCGCAGCAAGCGTTTTTCCCGTGCCCGTGGGAGCGATTAAGAGCACATTATCCCCCCGCAGGATTAGAGGAATCGCGATGTTTTGAATGTCGCTGAACTCATTCAAACCCATCTTCACGAGGTGCCTTTGGATTGATGGAAGAAGCTGCATGAATGCACTAACCGTGCTTTCAGCTTGCAAGGCAACTCTTCCTCCATGAACCATCATAACACACTAGGGTTTAAACTATAGCCCTTGGAAAATGTTGCAGCTATTTGTGTACTCTCGAATGGTACATGAGGGGCCTAGTGTACTGGTCGCCAGGTACACGAGCTAGCCCTTACGAGGATCAAGAAAACTGAGGAAACAGGATACCTCAAAGCTGCTCAAGAATGCTGCGGACTTGATTAAAAGGTGACAAAAAAATGGGGATAGGTGAACTTCCCTGTGGACGGTTCACCTAGTATTTTCGGTGCTTCTGGTAACAATCCCTACAGTAGACGGGCCTGCCCGGTGTAGGTACAAACGGTACTTCCGTGTCTGCACCACAATCGGAACATTTGACCTGAGTCATCTGTCTCGGAGGCCGATTTTCGTAACCCAACTTTGCGTTTCCACCATCCCTATGCGTTAGTTATACAAAAGAACGCTTGCAATGATAACTAGAATCAGCCATAAAGACTGCCTGACTTATCTACGCGTGCATAACTTCTGTATACTGACAGAATGAATAGCTGCACAACTATTTAAAGCCACTGCTATCATCATGACTCCGACTCTCTGGCGCTCAGGAACAGCAAATCCTTATATTCACATGATTGTCAGATGTTCATTGGAGAGAACGTTTTGTCAAATAGATTGAATAAGCTCTTACAGTTCGTGAGGGACGCGTTTGTGCTCACCCTGTCAATAGTGTTCATAGCAACAATGTATGAACCATGGATTGAGACTCCATCTCAGTTTGGCCTGTTCGGAGTAGCGGTGGGCTTAGCAATCCTGACCGTACTAAACCGCATCGTCATCTTCTCTCAGTTCAAGCTGAAATCCTATTACTTCTGGTTCAATTCAACCATACAACTCATACCCGCAGCAGTCCTTACACTACTAGGCCCAGACCTCACAATAGTAGGCACACCCATGCTCCTCCTAAACATCGCCGTACTAGTAACCCTTGACAGAAACAAAAAAACTGATCAACCCCCGAGAAACAGTCCTGAAAGTGGAATGGCGGGTCTGGGGGGATTTGAACCCCCGACGTCTCGGTATCCCCAGGTGTAAGGGCTTCGCCCCCGTAAAGGCCGAGCGCTCTAACCTGGCTGAGCTACAGACCCACTTGTGGAGCCCGAGGACGGAGTTGAACCGTCAAAAACCAGCTTTGCAGGCTGGTGCCTTACCGTTCAGCCACTCGGGCGCACGAAGGAAAAACTTGAACATTTTTCAGAGTTTGGTGTGATCGTCTTGGACGCTTAACAGCCTAGCCGCGAGAGGGCGGGATGTCTCGCCCAAAACTCATAAAGAGACTATTTGTGTTTCCCCTTGCCTGGGGGCTTACACACATGCTGACCGCTGTAGATGAAGAAGAACGTTGGTTGTACTAGTGTCGATCGCATTGGTCAGCACTTGGCCAGAACTAAACAACATTCAATGATTTAACGCTTTCGGTATCGGATCCTGTTCACTAGGGCGGAACCTTTAATCTCTCGCGATCATGTGAAAGCATAAATACTGCACTTGGTCAGGTCTAACTTAGCTATGCTTCCCATTGTGTGGATGAAAAGATGACTCACTTATTAGAAGAAAAAGGATTGACGCCTCAAACAGCTGATTATCCTCCTGAAAGTTACTGGGCCGCATGCGACAAGCTGGTGGGCCTCAAAATATTTGACACTTCTTCGCCGGAGAAAGTTGTGATCAATAAGGATACGGAAAAGCGTGTGAAGGAGAGAACGAGACGCATCAAAGTGGATAACCCTCGGATGAAAACCGAGATGGTTTTGATGGAGGCCATCCTCCTAGAGATAATAGATAGGGTGGATGAGATAGATGAGAAGGACTGGTCAGACATGGCTAACACGGTGCTCGCATACATAAAAGTGAGCGCGCGACTGCACTCCCTTACACTGGATCGATGGCTGAGCAATGGCTAGGCGGACCAAAATTGACGCTATGGAACCTGGTACTCTCAGGATACCCCGGCTCCGGAAAAACCATGCTCGCCGAGAAACTAGTTTTAGAGAATGAGAGGTTTGCTCGACTCTGCATGGACAACCTGAGACGAATGCTGTTCAATGAGACTTACCCCTGCAGAGATGAGACGCAAGTTTTTTCTATTCTCACGACCATGCGTGATCTTCTCCTGAGAGAGGGATGGAGCGTCGTCATCGATACGACTGCACCCGACGACATGATCCGAACCTTACTGCTGGACACCAAGATCCAAAAGGTCAACTCACTACTTATAGTCATGAAGGTCGCGCGAGACACGCTAATGAGACGAAATAGAAGAGCGGGCCACTTGAACGCTGTGCGCGTTTGGGATCAGTACTGGAGAGATCCCCCTCTTACACTTCAGGCTATAAGGTTCAAGAACAACAATACGAAAGAATTCGAGTCAAGCTACCGGTTCCTCAAATGGCACATGGAACACAAAGTAACTAAAACCCATGCTGGACGTGCGGCGGTGAAGAAACGATGACCCCGTCCCTAACAATCAGGGAGGGACAGTTCTTGGTCACCCTCGCAAGAACGGCCATCAGCGAGTACCTGTTAAGCCACACGAAACTCGACCCGCCAATGAACACGCCCCGATCCCTGTTTGAGAAGGCGGGCGTTTTTATCACACTACACTCAGTTGCCCCTGCTCAAAAATTGAGGGGTTGCATTGGTTCCCTCCTTCCAACAGAACCGTTGGCCGTTGCAACCATACAATCTGCAATAGATGCGGCAACTGCTGACGAACGCTTCTATCCTCTAGACCTAGCAGAATTCAAAAGTAGCGTGGTGATCGAGCTGAGCGTGCTGACTCTCCCTGAAAGGTTACTCTCAGAAGCCCCCGCCGAGCGACTGAGTGAGATCCGAATTGGCAAGGATGGGTTGATGGTTGAACACGGCATCCATCGCGGCATCTTGCTTCCCCAAGTTGCCCCGGAACAAAACTGGACTGCTGAGGAATTTCTTAACCACTGCTGCATCAAAGCGGGCCTGCCTGCGGAGGCGTGGTTAGACAAACGCACACGGGTTGAAAGGTTCCAAGCAACCATATTTGAAGAGAAAACACCCGACGGAGAGGTACACCTTAAGGAGTGACATGTGCGAATGAAAAGTGAAGAGAGGATACGCTTGAAAAGAAATAAGGTGCTGGTCGTTGGTTTGGGTGAGGTGGGGTTGGCATTGTTCGGGCTGCTGAGAGATTGTGGCAAATTTGACGTCTACGCCGTTGATACTGACAAAAACAAGGCACACCTGATTGATAGAGAAGTTCCTCGTGAGGTGAATATTATGCACGTGTGCATTCCCTGCGTCGAAGAGGAAAAATTCACAGACGCCGTAGTGGACTGTGTGACCCGCTTTAACCCTCAACTCGTGATCGTTAACAGCACGGTTCCACCAGGAACCACCATGCATGTTTACAGCCGATGCCGATGTCTCGTCGCACATTCCCCGGTACGTGGAGTGCATAAGACCCCTGAGTACATGAGACGCGAGATAATGCGCTGGACAAAGTATGTTGGCGGCGCCAATGCAAGATCAGGAAGAGCAGCATGTCTTCACTTTGAGAAGGCCGGGCTGAAAACGCAACTCCTGAGAACCTGCACGGATACCGAGCTCGCTAAACTGTTTGAAACCACTTATAGAGCATGGATGATCGTGTGCTTTCAGGAAATGCATAGGATCAGCAGGCACTTCAAAGCCAACTTTGACGAAATCGTAGACTTTCTCGAGGACACGCACCGCACAAGACTCGACCGTCCAATCATGTTCCCAGACGTGATAGGCGGACACTGCTTGATTCCAAACATTAGACTGCTACTAAAAGCATACAACTCAGATCTTCTAAGATTAGCCTTGAAATCCAACAAGAAACGAACGATAGAGGTCAAAGTAAGGGCCATCAAAAACGAAACTGACAAAATTAGGAGACGGGCAGCGGTTGTGGAAAAAGACCTGACCGATGGCGACTTGACCAGACGCAATCTGGCCACTAGGTCAAAAAATCAACCAACTGCCTTTATATCCCCGAAACAATCATAGTGAGAAATGATCTCATCATCTCGAACAAACAACAAAGCGGTGAACCCTTGAAATGCCACTCTGCCCCAATTGTGGAGCACAGGTAAGCATCGGTGCTCTCTCGTGTAGCGCTTGCGGAGTGCGCTTGGTGTTCCAAAGAACGCCTCCCACCAGAACCGCAACCTCAACCAAGAAGACCATAGGCAAGGACAAACTGGTTGAGCTACTAGACGAAGAACTGAAAAAAGCAGAAGCAGTCCTGAAGGAGATCGAGCAACCTCATGAAAAAAAAGTCGGCAAAGAAAAGGAAGAAACTGAGACGCTCTCACCCCCCTCAACTGAGGAAGAAATTGAACCCACTGAAAAAGACGCTGGCAAACGAGCGGTAAACTTAGATGACCTGGACAGAAAGGTGCTGGACCTATTCCCGGGAAGAATCGTTAAGAAAGACCTCCTTGGCCCCCTCAGGAAGCACCTCAACGTTCCCGCCTACGTCGTGGAATACCTCCTAGGACAGTACTGCTCCTCAACAGACCCAGACGCCATAACTGCCGGTATTGAGGAGGTCAGACGGATCCTCACTGAAAACTACGTGCACCCAGACCAGACCGAGGTGCTGAAGTCAAAAGTGAAGGAAGAAGGCCAGTTCCGTGTCATCGACAAGGTGAAAGTTAAACTCCAAGAAACGGAGGACAGGTACTGGGCCGAACTCGTTAACCTGCAGCTGGTCAACGTGAACATCAGGGACGAGTTCGTTAGACGCTACGATCGCCTACTGGGCGGTGGCCTTTGGGGAATCATTGACCTCGCGTACGACCCTGAACTCTACCACAGAGGCACAATGAGACCTTTCATAATTGAGAACTTCAGACCAATCCAGATCGAGACCACAGAGCTCGAGGACATGAAAGAGAAGAGATCACAGTTCACGCATGATGAATGGGTGGACCACATAATAAGAAGCATGGGCCTTGAACCCACCCAGTTCGATAAACGCCTGAAAATCCTAAACCTCTGCCGCCTTATACCCCTCGTCGAGAGCAACTACAACCTCGTTGAACTGGGCCCCCGAGGAACAGGAAAAAGCTACGTCTACAGGGAACTTTCCCCCTACGCCATCCTAGTGTCAGGAGGCGAAACCACGGTAGCGGGACTCTTCGTCAACATGAGCGGAGGAAGAGGCAAGATGGGCCTCGTCATGCTATGGGACGTCGTGGCCTTTGACGAGGTAGCAGGACTGAAAAGACTGAGCGACGCACAGGCAGTTCAAATCCTAAAGGATTACATGGAGAGCGGGGGCTTCGCCAGGATAAGAGAAGAATTCAAGGGCACAGCCTCACTGGTCTTCGTTGGAAACATTGAGTACGACATCAAGGAACTATTGAACACATCCCACCTATTCACCCCGTTCCCTGAGGAAATGCAAGACCCTGCCTTCTTCGACAGATTCCACGCCTACATCCCCGGGTGGGAGATCCCGCGCATGAGAATAGAATTCCTCACAAACCACTTCGGCTTCGTTGTTGACTACTTCGCGTGTGTCCTCCGTGCACTGCGCAAAACAACCTACACGTCAGCAGTGGACAAATACTTCGAACTCGGTGACGCCCTAGACAAAAGAGACAGAGACGCTGTTAGAAAAACCGTGTCAGGCCTGATCAAACTGATCAACCCGGATGGGAACTACACGAAAGAAGAAGTGGAAGAATACCTGACCATCGCTATGGAGATGAGACGACGCGTCAAGGAACAGCTCAAGAGGATGAGCATCATCGAATTTTGGAACACCAACTTCACTTTCAAAGACTTAGAAACCCAAAGAGAAACGATAGTGACGGTACCCGAGCAACCGGCCATAGTTCAAGTGCTCACGGAACCAAAGGTCGGCGAGGTGATAGGCTTGGCCGTGATGAAGGGCTACGGAGGAGGCGTCCTACAACACTTCGAAGTGATCGCAGATAAGGGCAAAGGCCGACTGAAACCGCTTGGCTCAATGATGCGAGTGATGAAGGAGTCACTGAACGCAGCCTACGAGTACGTCAGCCGCAACAAGAAAGCCCTCGGAATATACGTGGACATCAAAAGAGACTACGACCTCACGGTGCTAGCAACACAAATGGGCATACCTAAAGAAGGCGCTTCAGCAGGCATAACCATCCTCACCGGCATAGTGTCAGCACTCACAAAGAAACCCGTGCGGAACGACATAGCAATGACCGGTGAAATAACGGTGTTGGGCAAGATCTTGCCCGTCGACGGCATTCACGAGAAGCTCGTAGCCGCTGCGGACGCGGGCATAAAAATAGTCTACATCCCCTTAGAGAACAAGAAAGACTTAGAGGCCCTGCCACAGCACGTCAAAAACAAGTTAGACATCAAGTTCGCCTCAATGGTTGAAGAAGTACTGTCAGGCGCAATAGTCGGATACAAACAGTCAAGCAGCGAAGAGAAGGACATCCCTAAACTCTTCAAAAAGAAAGAAAACGGGCCTCCATAAGCAAAACTTAAATAACTGCCCTGCAGGTTACTAATCGCGAGGGTGCAGACGTGGAGAACAACAAACGCAACCAGTTCGGAACACCAACCTCATTTCTTCCCACCAAAACAGAGATACTAGAGAAACCCCCGGATACCATCAGTGTGGCCGTTCCAATACAAGCCGTCGGTAGCGCCCGCCAACAAATCCTAATCTTCCTTTCAGAACAGACCCAACCCGTGAAACCCTTCGTGATCGCGGACGAAACAGGGCTCAACAGAAACTCCGTACGAAGAGAGATGCACACACTGTTCAAAAGTGGCCTAGTGCAACGGAACGAAAAGCACGCGTACAGCTTAGCAAGCAAATAAAACTACAGACGGTGGGCAAGAACACGCTTTTTCGCTTCAGGAACAAACGAGAAACGAGAGTCCTCGACCTCATCAAAGAGCACCTCGCAATGGTGCAGAACTGCGTGAGGGAGCTGACCTCGATTGTTGACTCGATGGAAAACGCAAACTGGATGCTTGTTAGAAGCCAAGCGAAGCTCCTCTCGAAGTATGAGAACATAGCAGATGACCTACACAGGGAAGCTGTCATCCAGATAGCACAGGGCGCCTTCTTTGCAGGAATGCGAGAAGACTTCTTAGATCTCATCGAAAAGGTGGACGACATCGCAGACGCTGCCCAGGACGCCGTTCGTGTAATCGCGGAGGCCCCAATTGAACATAAAAACTTAGAATACTTTTACACCGGCGACTTCACACTTCGACGGTACGTTGAAAACATCAACGCGTGCGTCATGACCCTATCCGAATCCATCAGTATCCTCCGAACCAATGGGAAAGGAGCTGTAAACAAGGCACTTGAAGTGGAGAAGCTTGAAGAAGAGGTAGACCGGATCGAAAACGAGCTGACCTCTAAACTCTTTGCTCACAGACAGAACGTTGACATCTTCACGTACCTGCAAATCAGAGAGATGCTATTCAAACTCGACGAGGTTGCAGACGCAGCTGAAAACTGTTCCGACCTTATCATAACGATCGTTGTAAAAGCGGTTTCCTAAGCAAGATATTCCCAACTAAAGCATGCAAACTTCGTCTAAGCTTGCAACCCCCTATTTCTGTCAGTCGCTCATCCTCGGCGTGGAGCAAACAAACCTTTATATGTAAATGGGAGAAAGAGCTGGATGATGCTGAATGCCCATTGGACTGAAAAAAACCATCTCACTTATCCCGTCCGTGCTGGGTAGCATAGGTGCCCTTTTGTTGGCTGCTTATTCGGCCTGGTTGGCGTTCCTTGCCACAACGAGTCCGCTTCCCTTCCCAGTGCTTGTAGACATTTATGTGCTTGTTGCCACATATGCGGGAATCACCGGAGCCATTATCCTTGTACTCACAATCATGCTGTACAAGAACATGCATAATCAATCCATGCTAGCACTTCTCATCATCATTGTTTCAATCTTCGGGTGCAACATTCTAGGTATTGCCGGTGGAATGGTGGCGTATTCCACATTCAAACCTAAGAAGGACCAGCTGAAAGATGAAAACAAACAACCGGAGACTCAGGGCGCAAACGCGCTGCGTCGCCAAGACTCAGAGTGCATATCCCCTAAAAAGGTTACTTGCCTTTAGTTTTTCTAGTTTCTTTGCTGTACTCGGATGTGATAAGAAGCAGGATTAAGCAGCAGATTATGACGAGTCCCCACGGGGATCCTTGGAGCCACAGTGTAACGTACCCTACGTATGGAATGTTGGTTACCAGAAGTCCTCTCACGTTCTGTTCTCCGGTTAGCCAAGGGTCCGGTGTTGGGTTGTTGTCCCCTTTGGTTTGGAAGTACCACACGTCGCCGATCTTTACGATGCTGACCACGCGGTGTATGATGTCGATCGTGTGGTCCGGGCTTTCAAAAACTATGACATCTCCAACCGTTATCGTATGAGGGTCTATACCTCTAATTATCACGATATCGCCAACCTCGAGCGCGGGTACCATGCTTCTGCTAGGCACCACCATGACCGGTGTTTCGGTTCCCAAGGCGGCGCGTGCAACGGCCATGCCCCCGTATGCCATTACGAAAACGAGCGCGACGAGGCATAGAGCACGGATGAGAGGCTTCTTCCATTTTCTCTCCGAACTTGCTGTTTCCATACTCATTGGCCACGCACATGCTTGATTAAGAAGGCTTAACCCGGTGCAGCGGGATAGCCACAATGATCATCACAAAGAAGAAATAGATAGGTTGCATCCCACTCGGTATCTCTGGGATCGGGTATGCGCTTGGATCGAGCGTGAAGTCCACTCTAGTCGCCCCGCCTGAAAACACAATGACTCCGGCAGTTGTGGGCACAAAGAACCCGATCGCACTGACCGAAACCGTGTACGTTCCCGGGGGCACCCACATGCAGTATGCTCCCTCTGTTGTAGAAGACGTAATGGGGGAGTGCACTCCATCATCGGCAATAACCTGCACCCACGACGCGGGACGCATGTTACCGTACTGGTCCAGCCACGAAATGGATCCGCAAATCATACCCCCATTGGACGCACTTGCGGACGCACGACCCGACAGAATCGCTGCGAGAAAGAACAGCGTTAACATGAACACAAGAATCACGCATACTTCTTTGCGCGCCATCCTCGCCTGATACCTCCACTGCATCAATAATCCCTTCAACTCGCTCCTTTTTAAAGCTCTCCGTGCTGCACACTCGACCAACAATTTGATTTTCAGGAGGAAACTCTTGGACTATCCTTTCATAGCTATTTGGATCTGCTGTGATATGGTGGCCGTGGAAGTTTCTCCATCAAAGGTGGCAATGATCAGGCCGTTAGCGTTTATGATGACTATGTGGGGCACACCTGCGAAACTGTATGCTGCGTTTACCCCTGTGGTGTCTCTTGCCCACATCCAAGATGCACCGTACGAGGCCGTGAAGTTTCTCAGACTCTCATCGGTGTCGCTTGGGTTGAGGTCTACGGATATCATCACGATTGACGAACCATAGGCCTTAGAAATGGAAACCAGCGCCGCCATCTCGTTCTGGCAGTGCGGGCACGTAGTACTCATGAACTCTAGGACAACCACTCTACCACGAAAAGTGCTCAGCGTCAACGGTTTTCCATTATCATCCTGTAGTGTAAAGTCAGGTGCCACTGGGGGTGTGGGAGTGATTGTGATGGAGCTCGACTGTGCAGCCACTTGGATCTGCTGAGACAAATCTACTGCTGAGGTTTCTCCACTGAAGGAGGCAGTTATCAGGTCGTTCGCGTTTATAATGAAGATTGCTGGGACGCCCATGATGTGGTATGCTGAACTTACCCCTGTGGTGTCTCTTGCCCACATCCAAGATGCACCGTACGAGGCAGTGAAGTTTCTCAGACTCTCATCGGTGTCGCTTGGGTTGAGGTCTACGGATATCATCACGATTGACGAACCATAGGCCTTAGAAATGGAAACCAGCGCCGCCATCTCGTTCTGGCAGTGCGGGCACGTAGTACTCATGAACTCTAGGACAACCACTCTACCACGAAAAGTGCTCAGCGTCAACGGTTTCCCATTATCATCCTGTAGTGTAAAGTCAGGTGCTATGGCGGGTGTGACGGTGTTTGTTTGAGTGGTTGAGAGAGGGGTTGTACTCACAGGTGGCGGAGTGTACGTGGTGGTTATCGTGGTGTTCGGTGATGCGGTCGTCGAGGTCTGTGTAATGGTATTTGATGGAGAGGCTGGCGGTGATGTGGAGAGCAAGTATGCGAGGAAGATTACTCCCATAATGAACAGAAAAATACCGGCTGTTTTCCTGTTTCCGCTCTTCTTCTTTTTTGTCTCCAGCCGTCTCTTTTTCATGTTCTTAGGGTTAGGCTTAGGCATCGTGGTTTACTCTCAACAAATTATTACGTACTCCCTTAAAAGTCTGCACCTTCAGTTACCCGGTTGACTTGACCTCTTCGGCAACCATTGCTCGGTACTGGTCAGCTAACTTTTTGGCAGTATGGGCGAATTTTGCTTCTGTGAATATCCTGAATATTGGTTCTGTACCGCTTGGTCTCATGAGGATGGAGGACTCATCTTTGAACCAGATCTTGACACCATCAATTGTTTCAGGGTTGTACTTTCTTGTCCGTTCACGAAGTAAGTCAAGCACTCTCTTCTTCAGGCTGTTTGGGCATGGAACGCTATCTTTTATGATGTGGTAAGCGGGGAGCGCTGCCATGAGAGTTGAGAGCGATTGCTTGGTCTTTGTGATTATGTTTGCTATGAGCGCGGTGGTCATTGTGCCGTCCCTAGTTATCATGTGGGGTCCGTAGAGCACTCCTCCGTTGTCTTCACCTCCAAGCTCTGATCCTGTCTTTAGCATGCCCTGTGAGATGCTGACGCTTCCAATCTTGGTCCAAACGATCTTTCCGTTTCTTGCATCGATGATATCCTTTATTAGTTTGGATGAGCTGATGGGTGTGACGATTGTGGCACCTGGCCTAGTTGACAGGTAGTCTTCAATTATTAGTGCGAAGGTTTTGTCACCCCAATGTGCTTTGCCCTTTTCGTCAACGAACACGGCACGGTCTCCATCCCCATCGAGGGCAACACCAAAATCAGCCTTGGAGGCTACGACAAATTTTGACAAGCCTCCGAGCGTGTTAGGTCTAGGTTCGGATGGCCGGCCGGGGAAGGTTCCATCAATGTTGGCGTTGATTGTCAGAACCCTGCAGTCCAGCTCCGACAGTAGGGGCGGCGTGGTGAGCACGGACACTCCATTTCCAGGGTCCACTGCCACGGTCAGGTGCCGTGACTGCACGCTCGCGACACTTACGCATTTTTTGATGGAATCGAAGTATTTGCGCGTTCCGGTCGTGTTCTTCGTTACGTTGCCCATCTGTCTCCAGGACCTGTTTTTCCAGGAGTGTGCTGAATAGATTCTCTCGATCTCACGCGCTTCTTTCTCGCTGCCATCGATCCCTCCCGCTGAGATGAACTTGACACCATTGTACTCTGGCGGGTTGTGGCTCGCGGTGATTATGACACCCCCCTTTGCCTTCAGATCACGTGTCAGGAAGTTAACCATCGGCGTGGGTACCTGACCAGCATCACATACGTCACACCCTGTGGAGGCTAGCCCGCCCATGGTCACGCTCTGGAACGCCGAGCTGCTTATGCGCCCGTCATAACCCGTAACAACTTGTCCCCCGTTGAGAAAGGTCCCGATCGCGCGAGACAAGTTAAAGACTACCTCAATGGTCAAGTCCTTGTTAACAATCCCTCTAACGCCGTGCGTTCCAAAGAGGTTTTGTTCAGTCACGGTTTCCACCTGATCACACATCTGGCTGAATGATCTGGCATTTAAACAGTTCTATTCTAGAAAACCTAACGCTTTACCCTTCTTTTCCATGTCCTTCTCTTGACCCATGGTTTTTCAGGTACTGGCATGTTCTCAACGGCTCTTGCAAGCGCCTCCGAGATGCCACCTATGCGCTCCTTGCACGCCTCTAGTAGCTGCTTGTAAATGTTGGCTGAATCGTTTAGTGCATCATTGAACTGAATGGCGCCGGTTTCTATTAGCCTCATCTTCTCTTCAACTAGGCGTCTGGTCTGGGGTGTTACGAGACGTGAGTCCACCTCGAGCAGTGAATCTATCAGGGCCATTCCCAGTCCGGTTGGCTTGTACGCTCTCTCAACTCTAGCCGCGTATCCTCTATTCACAATGAGTGTTGGAAAGCTGCTGCGGGTAGCGTCCGTTCCGATCCCTTCCTTCTCCATTCGCCTGAGCAGCTCAGCTTCCGTGAGCCTCGGCGGCGGCTTGGTTTCCTCCTCCACAAAGTCCACGCGCAACACTCGCACCTTTTCCCCTAGCGAGAGCTCCGGAAGCCTTTTGTCCGCGGGTCTGAAGTATGCGTAGATTGAAAAGAATTCCATTTTTGACATGTACCCACCGGACGCAGTGAAGGGCACGGTCTCGATACTCACTTCCACTCGTTGTTCCATTCGTTCAGCGTCGTTCATGTAGACATTGGCCATGAAGCGCTTGGCAACATATTCCCAGATCTTTCTTGACAGGTCCTGTTTCACATATGCTCTTACAGGATATATTGGAGGGTGAGCTCCGTCGTTCAGTTTACCATCTCTTGGCGCAGCAACAGCGTTCACGCTCAATGTTCCGCGAAGAATACCTGCATCCTCTGCCGCTTTTCGAGGCTGACTGAAATTGAAACCTTGCGGGTACTGGTTCGTGTCCGTCCGCGGGTATGAGATAGTGCCAACGGAATAGAGGAACTCCATGATAGATAGCAGTCGAGAAGCGCTGATGCCGGTTATTTTTGTTAGATCCCTCAGGGCATCGTCGGTTCTGAGTGGGTACGGGCGAGGAATAATTCTCGGTTCTTTGTGATAACCGCTCACAGTGCCCTCCCTCGCGTTTCTCACCTTCTCGTAGGTCTGTTGGGCTTGGTTGATAACGTCTATGTGCTCAGTGGAAACCTCAAACTTTTCGCCTTTTTCAGTTTCAAGAAGCACCTTCAAAACCCAATACTTCACAGGCCTGAAATTCAGGATCTCTTTCTCCCTTTCAACCACAAAGTACAATGTGGGAGTCTGGCAGCTTCCAAAACTGACCAGAACCCTTACTCGTCTTCCCTGTAGCCCAAGCGTTAGGAGTCGAGTGAACGCGGCCCCAATGAGGAGATCAAACATTTGTCTGAACTTTGCCTTCTTTACCCATCCTTCATTAAGCTGCTGTTCCGGCTTTTGCCACGCAGCTCTGATCTCATGTGGTGCAGTACTGTTGAACCTTATGCGCGCATAGGGTGCAGATTCCCCACGAACCAGCTGATAGATGCAAAGAATTTCATTTCCAATAAGATCCCCTTCGGGATCGTTGTCTGTTGCTACGACAAGAACCTTTTCCGCATGCTGCGTGAAGAGTTTTTTGATCTCATAGTAGGACCTATGGTCACTGATGATCGAGCGTAATTTTTGAATGTCAAGTATGTGGGTCAGGTTCGTAAGCGTCCACGTTTTGAATTCGAATGGTAGGTCAACCATGCACACGTGCCCCCTGACACTGGACACCACTATTCCTGGTTGGTCTTTTAGCACCCACGATATTGCTCGTGCAACGCTTGGCTTTTCAGCCACAACTATGTACCCGCGGGACACTTTCGACCAACCCTATCAATTTTCGCCAAAGCCCTTATTAAGTTGACGTTTTGTATAGTTTACCATGAGGCGTGGACATTGAGTGAGGGTTTGGATGGCGAGGGCCGTATGGTTTTCACTGTGGACGATAAGACGGGTCTCGTAGCAGACATTGTTGGTTGGATCTACTATTGTTCCACATGCGGCAACGCGATTCTATGCAAACCCAAAGACAAAACCGTTCAGTGCAAGAAATGTGGAAAAGTTATCCCTGTAAAAAAGGATACTTAACTCCTTAGGGTAGCTTATGGCGTTAGGTACTCAACTGCTTCGTCGCTTAGTCTAAGCCACTCAATTATCCGTGCTCCAAGTGGCGGGTTCTTCTCGATGATGAATCTCATGTATGGGAGGATGTCTTTGACTGCCCGTTTGGAGGATACGTGACAGCGTTTCCCTATGCTTTGCCCTATTCCCTTTTCGATTGACCTCTGCTTTCGAGTCCTGGAGAGGGCTTGTATCCGGGTTGGGAACTTCATTGGTTTCCATCCTGGTTTTGTATACTCGTTTGCCATGGCCACGCCGGCGGTTTCCATCTCGATCATGTACGGCATCAGTTCCCATGCTTGGTTGCGGTTGATCCTTGCCTTGTAAAGGTCGGCGCGTGCTATGGCATCCATTGCTTGAACTAGGTCTCGGGGGTCTGTGAGCTGTGTCGGGGCGTTTTCGTATATCCACTCGAAGAGCATGTCTAGGTCTGTGTCTGTCATGTCTGCGGCTCTTTTTGCCTGAATGCAGGAGGGCGCTGTGAATATGGTCTTTAGTGTGTTGAAGATGGATTCCTTTCGGTCTCTGAAGCTGAGGATTGTTGCTTCTTCGTATGTGAGTTTTTTCTGGCCGGCAGTTAGAGATTGAAGGTCGTTCATTACGGCGCGCATATCCCCCTTGTTTCGGTCGACGATCAGGCGCAGAGCCTGTTCGTCAACTTCAACACCCTCCGTCTGACATATCCGTTTCAGGTACGGAAGTGTATCCTTCAGAGTCAGTCGTTTGTACTCCATCATGGTTGTGGCGTTTCGGAGAGCCCCAATCTTCGGGTTCCACGGGTCATTGGCAGTCAGTATTATCGGGCACTGAGTGCTCTGTATCAGTTTGACCAGCGTGTCGATGGCCCCTCGGTCTTCACTTAAGTTTATCCCATCCACCTCGTCGATCAGTATTAGACGAGACTGGCCGAACAAGCCTGCTTGTTGAGCAGCAGAACCCACTACTCTTTCAAGCTGAGCTCTATTACGCTTGTCACTTGCGTTCACTTCTATTAGATCCAGTTTTCGCTCGTTAGCAACAATCTCAACCGAAACGGTCTTACCGGTTCCAGGAGGTCCGTGCAGCAGCAGTGCTCTTTGCTTTGCAGTCCCAGCCTGCCAAGTGTCAATCCACCTCAGCAGTTGTGGAATGACCGCTAAACCTCCGGCCATGTCCGCGGTTTTTTGTGGCCTGTGTTTATTGGTCCATGGCGCACTCACGGAAGTCTCATCCCTTCTTGTTTGCTCTCCAGAGCCCTCCGACTAGTTCCGTTTTTGCGCACCATTGTGTGTCATTCGACACGTTCTGTGTTATTCGCACATTTAAATATGCCGGAGTCAGCATGGCACTGAACTTGGAGATGCAAGTGCTACATCGTCACGTATTAGCAATGATACGTCTGTGTACATTTATCAAATGCGAGCGGGAAAACCCCTGATTTTAATCATGGGATGAAAGCGAGCTGGATCGCAACCCTTAAATGCTATTTTCACAGGAGAAAGTCTCACTGGTAGGATTGACTACCCGGCCCCGGACAGGGGCTAGTCACTCGCTGAGCTGAAACCTCTGCTAAAATTCACAGGGAGGAGGCAAGTGGAAGCGTTGAAGCGGGAAGCCCACGACTTTAGTTGGGGGAGGATGCCACTGCTTCCCGTATATATGCCATTCTGGTCTGGCTAGGAAAAAGAATAAAAGGAGGCTGACACATACTGGCATTGGGCCCATGCTCAAATGATAACTGTTAGCCATGGAGGAAGTGTTACCCTAGTTGAAGATGCGAGCCAGCCCTCAAATGGCAACCACTTGAGAACTGCGTATCAAAAACCATTGGCACGTTTGAACATGGACTCACAAATGAACCATTGCACTAATCAAGGATTGTTCTTAGGACCGGATTGAGAAGATAATGTCTGATGCCTCTGCCTGAACTGCCTTTGCTTGGTACTGATTGCTGGGCTCGAAGTAGTTCATCATACCTTGTGGGAACGTCAGAGCGTTCGCTGTGTAGTTGAAGAAACAAAAAACAGGGGATCCTGCACGAATAGGTTTGTGATTAAACAGGGCGTAGTTGCCTTGTCAATGTGTTTCGATGTTCTGTTCGGGGAAACCGCGCTGTACTAGGATCGCTTTAACTTTGCTTCGGTGGTCCCCTTGGAGAATTATCATATTGTTCTTGGTGGTTCCACCACAGGCACAGTGGTTCTTCATCATGCTGGCCAATTCCTTGAGGTTAACGCTCTTCGCATCGATCCCCTCAATCACCGTGGTAGCCTTTCCCCACTTCCGGGTCTCCAAACGAACAATTACCCGCTGCTGTTCCGTACGAATAGTGGTACAGACACAAATGTCCTTGGGAAGCCCACACACTTCACAAATTTCTGACAATAGGTCGATCTAAGACTCCTTGCTCGTCAGACAGTATTTGGCGTTGACCCATTTAAAGGTTACCTGTTCCCCGGTTATAGGCGTTCTCTTGAGGAAGAATTCTCCGAATAGAGAGTTCCTCGTCAAATGCCTTCCATTAGCCTCAATGGCCCATACTTTTTGTTGCACGGGAACTTGTGTTCAGGCATAGAACAGACCCTGCAAACCTTCTTCTCATCCTTCGGGTATGGATCTCCATCGCCTAGTCCTGCAATCTGCATTGCCGGATTGAACTGCCCTCCACAACATTCACATTCCCAATCGAGCACGCTTAATCCCATTCAAACCACCAATCTTTCATGTCTTTCGTGAACCATGATAAAAACCTTGCGTAAGCAGTGAAACGGAAGACGCGACTGCGCTTGACGTTCTGCCATAATGCTTATTACAGAAAAAACAGCAGAAAGCCCACGACCTTCAGTCGTGGGATGAATGCTGAACGAAACGTTTAAATCCTCTTCTTATACACAATATGCTCCATCGAAGGCAGACGGGTTTGGAGTATCAGCACACAAGAACAAGCGTACACCTGATCAACTACCACATCGTGTTCTGTCCCAAATATCGCCGTCAACTTCTTGTTGGCCAAAGAAAAAGCAGGCTTGAAGAAGTTCTCAGAGGCGTCGCCAGAGACAACAAGTGGCAGCTGCTCGCCATTGAAGTGATGCCCGACCACGTTCACCTGTTCGTTTCCGCGGATACAAGAACCAAACCTGAAATAGTCGTCAAACGTTTCAAGGGAAGAAGCTCACACGTCCTGCGAGATGAATTCAAGGAACTTCTCCGGATGCCAACGCTTTGGACCCGATCATACTTTCTGTCAACCGCCGGAAACGTGTCCTCCGAAACGATTTTGAAATACATCGAGAACCAGTGGGGAAAGAAGTTTTGAACAAGAGTCAACAGCTCGCCAAGAACAGGCGAATCAAAAAGACCATGAAGGAAACAGTTGCTAGACACAGGAAGATGGTCTGCAAGACGTATGAACTGAAAATTGACAAATCACACCTATCCGAGGAGACGGCACGGGTTTTGCGACTACTATTTCTCGAAGCCAAATGGTTCTACAACCACCTGATCGCCCAAGGCAAAGTCTGGAATGCCGACTATGCCATCAAGACGGTTCTGGTCAGGAACAAAGACAAGCGCCTTGAACCCAGAGAACTCATCCACCTCTCCTCTCAGATGCGACAGGAAATAATTGACAGAGCCAAAGACAACATCAAGGGCCTTTCAGTCTCAAAGAAGAAGGGATGCAAAGTCGGGGCCCTGAAGTTCAAAAGCAGAATCAACTCCATACCACTAAAACAAAGAGGCGTCACATATCGGCTCAAAGGAAACAGGATCGAAATCCAAAACGTCAAACAACCTCTAAAGGTAAGAGGAATCCAGCAGATCCCTGAAGGGGCGGAATTGACCAGTGCAACCCTCGAACAGAGGAACGGAGACTATTTCATCCACATCACAACCTTCCAACCAAAGACCCACAAGCAGTTCCCATTGAAAGAACTTGCCGTTGACGCCGGAATCGAAAAACAACTCACCATCAACAATGGGATAGACGTCATGGAAGGTGCGCCCATCACTAAGAAAATTCGGCGTCTTCACAGGGAACTTGCTAGGCGAGAAGAGACGCGTGGAAAGAACTGGCTCAAAACCAACCTGAAACTAAACAGAGAATACGACAAAATCACAAGCAAGAGAAGAGACATTAAGAACAAGGTCGTTTCAAGGATCATCTCCACCGCCAAAACGGTTCACCTACAAGGTAAGCTACCCACGACTGAAGGTCGTGGGCATTCCATGGCTAACGGTTTACAGCGCACTGCCTTCCCGCCGTCGCCTCATCGGAACGCACGGATCCGCTTACAGGGATCCTGTCCACCGGCAAACTGGAGTTTCCTCCGCGCCGGCAGAGGTTTGTTTCTCTTGGCCAAAGCACCGCAGTGGCCATACTGAACCATACATGCTGACTGCCTTATAGACTTTGCGGCAATTCCTCCCACGAATGAATTCGTGGGTTTCCTTGCCGATTTTTTATGATAACATAGCGGGATGGCAGACGATGTGGGGCCGCCGAGTCCAAACTTCCACGATCGGAGGGATAATGAGCGCCCTCAAACAAAGAGCGCATACTCCGGTTGTGGTGGGAAGGTTCGTACCCATAACGAAGACGTGCCACCGATGCGGGAATGTGCAGGACGTCGGTCTCGGAGAGCGCATTTTTGAATGCACTAAAGGCTGCCTGAAGATAGACCGAAATCTCAACTCGACGTTCTGCATCGGTCAGGCCGTAGAAGACGGCGATGGATGGAGGATAGTACCTGTGGTGTGCAGGGAATCGACGCCTGTGGACACAAAGACCTCTATCGAGATGCTGGAATACTTCAACAGTATTTCTGGTGTCTCGGCAAGTCCTGTGGTAGAAGCAGGAAGCCACCCGACTTTCAGTCGGTGGTAACTCACATACATGTTCTTAGATCGCTGGCAGCGAGGGAAAAACGAAAAACTGATCCACTGCACCCCGGTGGCTCCCAGTAGCTAAATTTCAACAAAACTAGGTAGCGCGTTTCTTAAAAAACCCGCTATCTGCTCTCAAACCTTTCTGTCCATATGTCCACCAATGTCCAATATGGACATGACTGGACAAGCGGACAAACAGGTGACCATGCACTTTTTAAGTGACCTCTTGGGAATTGTTCCTTGGAGAATGGGACAAGTTGGAGGAAGCACCTGAAGTCTGGTTTGCATATAGCAAACTTTCCGGGGACGACTGTGAAGACGGGCCCAAGTGTGAGAAGCTGGTCGAGGATCTGAATAAACTATTCGGTGTTGAGGTCAGGCAGGATGAAGTCATCGCCAAAGTCAACGGTGAATTTCACATGGAGGACGAGACGTTGTTGCACATCACTATTGGAAGGATCATGATAACGATTGATATGAACACCCTCAGCAAAACCATCACACGGGACAGTCAAGGCCGCCTCATCATTGCCGAAGATGCAAAACTCCCTGCGTCAATACGCATCGCAAGACCAGCGGAGTTTGACTTTGACCCCCTGGACTTCCTGAACAGGAAAAGCCGCTGAAATGTCTTCCTTGCTTGGCACAGCGGATTTCTGAACAAATCAGCTACGGAGTATGCTTGTTGCAGTAGTAGGTTTTGGTGATGAGTCCTCTGGATGAAGCGCATGTGTCGCACAGTCGTTTTCTGCACGTGACACAGATTCTAGCGTGCTTCTGGCAAGCCAACGAGCCGCAGTTTTCGCAAGCCTGGGTTGCTTGATTGTTACACAACCGGCATGCTTTCGTTCCATTGTTGATTGTTTCTCCTGTTGCTGCATTGTATGCGATAGAGTAGACTCGGCTGGCTACGCGGTAGGTTCTGGATAGGGTGGGAATTTTTACCTGTCGTACATTTGAGACTTCGACATCTTTGGCTTTCGGGTGTAGCGTCTTCTCACCCGATGTTCTTGTTGTTCGGTACTTGTACTGTAGGGAGACTGCTTTCACAATTTCTATCTTTGCATTGTTTTTTGCCTGCGCTGCGTCTATTTGCTGCTCGAGTACGCTGACATTCTCCTGCGGCACGTTAAAATCTTCCTTCCACCGGCGTAAATCCTCGCCCGTAATTGTTCTCAAGAGTAGGTCGCCACATTTTACATAACGCCCGCTGTCCGGAAGGGTTGGGCATATTCCTCCAAAACACCGCGCGTCAATAATGCGTCCACTGATCCCGTCAATCACTATCGAACCACGGCTTTCGAGGTTGACTTGATTGCCGGCTATTGCAAATTGAGAGAATGCATGATATTCCATGAAGTAGTATGGGTGATATGTCAATTGATCGCTTTCGTTGCAGGAAGAAAGTGCTTGAGGGTTGATCAAATGTTTCAAACCATGTGACTCATTCGCCCGCACCGTAAACACATCGATCGGCAAAGCGTCAGACACAAGTTCGCCCGATCCAGTTCCTGCCGGAGCAATCAGGCGCTGTATGGCCGCCAAGTCAAGCGTGTCTATTCCCAACGAGCGAGCTTGCGCTTTTGCGTCGGCGGTAAACCCGGCTGTTGACAGAAAGATTCCCTTGGAGATGTTGAGTGCGGTCAGCTTGACCTGAAAGTTGCGGATATCTTCGATGCCAATTGGTGAACTGACGTACTTGCACTCGGCCGCTACCCGGATTGTTCCAAAGGCCTCGCTCTTTGACCCCAGAACATCTATCTCGTGACTTACGCCGTCACGATCATGCATCTTCAGCCTAGTTTCAACGCTGTACTCCTTTTGTCGAAAGTAATTAGCGACAGCATCTTCAAGACTGTTTCCCTTTTCCCGTGTAGAGCGAGTTCCACCCAGCCCAGCAATCGGCTGAAAAACACCTGATGACCTCTTGGGAACGCTCGGTGTTTGACAGAGATCAATTAAGCGACATGATGCGCACAGGGTCTGACCGCCGGCAACCGGACCGCCGCATTTCTGGCAGACAGACAAAGGGCATCTGATTTCTCTGCGCATATCCAATTAAAAGCCTCAAAGTGTCACCCATGTGTTTCCTGAGCAGAGAAACAACGATCATGTCCCTTGCCTACCATGAGAAGAACTGGTTATAGAGTACATGAAAGCCGCCAGTCAGCTGAGAATTTACAGATAACAGTAGCTGGTTTTACAGGAAATCCGCTACTAGACTAAACTGTTGAGAGACAGAAAGCACGACCATAGCGGAGTTCCACAAAAACCCGCTATTGCCATCAGTCGAAGCTCAAAGCGGAAGCTTTTTTATTTAGCTTACGAACCAGACTTGTGGATGATGCCGTGATGATGGCGTGTTTATGTGAAAGTGTGCTAACGTCTCCTTCAGCGCAGTACTTTGCGTCCCAGATTTGGGTTGTTTGTATCATGAGCACTCTGACAGCGTGGTGGAATGCACTAATTGCAATTAGTCCAGTGGGCGCTTTTCTTGTAGCTTTGCTCGTACCTTTGGCCGCTTGGTGGCGTAGACATAAAGCAACAGAACGCAAACATAAAGCGACAGATCTCGTTTTGGACCCTACTGAACAATACACGTACAGGAAAATTGTCCAAAACTCACACACAGGGGAAGAGGAAACTGTCGCACGTGTTATTGCGTGCCTGATCATCTGGAATCGTGGGGAAAAATCGACGCGAATCAAACATTTCAAGCTGAAGGGACACTTTCGAAGTTTACGTGATCAATTGGACGCCATGATCTGGAGAGGGGGCGAGGGCACATCTATGCACGCACTTCTGCTGGACTGTCTTGGTAATCCGCAAAGTCGCCCGTTTCCCGCCGGCTCGATCCTAGAGCACATAAGACTTTTGGATTCTGAAGCGGATAAAGGTTTTCGTCTTGTTTTTCCATTTTTCTTAGCACCACATCGAGAATGGCGCATGGCCATAATGTTTCAAATTGATCCCGCGATACTGCAAAAAGTATATGCATATACTCTTCAAGTCGTGCATGATGATGGCGTCGTTTCAACATCATATCCTCTTGATGCAATACATGATCTACCTCTTTCTCTACCGGAAGAGGACGCATAAGAAACAATGATCGTTCACGAGCATCAGCGAACACGTGACCAGTTGAGTTTCCCCGTAACCAGCGCTGCGCTGAGGGGCTTGACCTAAAAAGTCGACTAGAGATTGACCGAGCGGACTATTTAGCAAGATCGCATCCCTTGGGCAAACAGCAGAACGCTCTTAAAATCCGCTACGAGACGATTGCTTTGTTTCTTGCTTATGCATTCAAACGCTTTCTCAAGACGCGAACGCTGGGAGAGGACCTCCGGTACCCGCCAAGACTTGGAAGGCGACGGTGTCTCAGACAACGGATTTCACTATATCCTTGTCGTTTCAGTTCACGGTATGGATAGCGTGCCATCTTATCCAGACGCATCTCGCGCTCACAACAATGACAATTTCTTATCTTTTCCCCTCTGCGCTGGCCAACGAATAGCGTGCAGTTGTCACAAATGAACGCCGGCAAACTCATCGCCTCCGATCGTTCCCGTGATTTGCTCTTCTATTGTCTCGCTTTAAAAGCGAGACAAAATACGCTGCCACGCAGTGTCTAGGGCATATGAGTAAAGTCAAGGAAAAAGCAAGTCACGCGTTCTGCTAGTGAGTTTGCAAGGCGAGAAAAGTACGTGATGTTGCTACGGCGCATCAACTTGCAGACCTGGTTTTTAAGCAAGATGCCAAGTGTTCAATGTGATGGACTTGAGTCTACCATACCACTGGAGATGCCCAAGAAGTACGTGCCAAGGCGTGCCCTCGCTTGACGCAAATTCTGAATCAACATTACGGGTTGCTGTCACTGAGCATCTCACAAAACACCGTGTGAAATGGTCTGAGAACAACCATTCAGGAACCCCCGCACTGTGGGGAGACATCACCATTAATGGCTTTTACTTTGAAGCAAGCTATCCAACAGAAGCCGCATATGTGGCTGATGCGCAACAATGGGGCGCAGAACAGGTCATATTGATAGGGTTTCCGGCAGATCCCGTTGTGGACGATCAGAGAATAGGAGATCCCACGCGGTTGGACACATTGAAGAAGTTGTTCGACAAACTACGTACAAGTACAAATTTTGTCGTTGAGATTCCAAAGGTGCTGAATGACGCGGGAGTCATTCCGATAAAATATGCTGAAAAAGGCAATGTGCCTCGTACCAAAGCCATCGGTACTACTATCACTAAGAGCCCTCCTGGGACGATTGCAGGACATCTGCTTGAGTATGTTCTGGATCTGGTCAGACAAAACAGCGGAGTCTTGGCTGGAAGCCCTTGAAAGGTGCTGACGCAATGTTGCCTGTTTTACTCAAAATTTCCTAGGCACTATCGGTGTAAGCCATGGACATCAACACGGCCGTGCATCAGGGCTGAACAAGGCGTAGCTGGTTTCCGTACAAATCCGCTACCGTTTGTAGTCCCAAAGTCAGCATTGCCTACTATGTCACAATTCACCGCCATAGTGGCTGACCACCGGGCACGTGGAGGCGGCGAGGTGACTGGCTAGTTCTTGGACATGCAGGCACATGTGCTTTAAAGCGCTGCGGATAGTTGGTATGTGTTGTGGATAAGACTTGGAAGATAACAACCTCACCACTGTCAAGATTCGAAAGGATACTAGAGAACGCCTGGCCAGCATGGGTAGCAAGAAAGAAACCTATAACGACATCATCAATCGATTGATGGATCGTTATGAACAGAGCAATAAGAGAGAAACGAAGAAAACTACGTAAACGAGGGTGATGAAAATGAGTGAGAATCATCGTCCCGCGAATGATAAATACGTTGAACTAATATGGAAAGACAAGTACGATTCCTTCCAAAAAGGCACTACGCCGCCGCTTGAAAGATTGAACCTGCCCTTTCAACCTGTTGAAACCATCAATGTGCCAAGAGTGAAGGGAGGCATCCAACAAGCACTCTCTGAACCGGAAAACTATCCCTCCGACTGGAAGAACCTTTTGATCTGGGGAGACAACAAGCTTGTCATGGGCTCCCTACTGAAACAGGGCTGGGCGGGGAAAATCAAACTAATCTACATTGACCCCCCCTTCTTTACAGGCTCAACATTCGCTGTGAAGACCCAAGTTGGAGATAACGACATAATCAAAGAACCGTCTATCATCGAAGCCAGAGCATATAGCGACTTTTGGCATGGAGGCATCGCATCATACCTTCAGGAAATGCACAGTCGACTGGCTCTGATAAAAGAATTACTTACCGAGGACGGCAGCATCTATGTTCACTTGGACTGGCATGTTGGCCACTACGTGAAGGTAATGATGGATGAAAACGACCTGTTTGGGTATGAGAATTTCAGAAACGAAATTACTTGGCGGAAGTTAACTGCGGCCAAAGCGCAGAGTCAGTTCTTCAGTAACGTGAAAGATATGATCTTGTTGTACACCAAGTCAAATAGGGCGCACATAAACCCTCAATTCATTCCGGGCGAAAAGGATGAAAAAAACTATCCGTATGTTGAACATAAAACTGGAAGAAAATATGGATCGTTTGATTTTACGCAGAAAGGAAAAGGTCCTCCTAGACGCTTTGGGGACAAATTATTGTATCCGCCCCCGAGCAAACATTGGATATGGGATCAAGACAAAATAGATGCCGCGATGAAAGAGGACAAACTATTATTCACTGCTTCAGGTCTTCCGCGAGTAAAGAGATATTTGGATGAAAAAGAAGGAAACTATTTAGGGGATTTGTGGAGCGATGATGCGGTGGCTCCATTGTCGGCCAATAGTGTCGAGCGGACAGGTTTTGAAACACAGAAACCCGAGGCGCTTCTAAAGCGCATAATCCTTGCCTCTTCTAATCCGGGAGAGATAATAGCAGACTTTTTCTGTGGATCAGGTACTACTCTAGCGGTTGCTGAGAAGCTTGGCCGCCGCTGGATCGGTGGCGATATGTCAAAATTTGCAATTCACTTGACTCGAAAACGTCTCATGGACATTCATAATTCAAAAGACCTGTTGAATGATGCGCAAGACAAACTGTATGAGAGGCCCACTAGGCCGTTTGAGATTTGGAACATTGGTAACTACGAAGCAGCCTACTGGAAAGAACGGCAGTCGGATTATTTGTCCTTTCTGCTCAGGCTATATCAGGCTACACCATTACCCGGTTTCAAAGAGTTGCATGGTCGGAAAGGTAACTGGGTTGTACATGTGGGTATGCTGAGCGCACCCATCACAATGGATGAAGTGATGGGGGTCGTTAAAGAATGTACGAGCAACGCTTTTAGCAAAGTTGACGTTTTGGGGTGGGAATGGGCGTATGAAGTTAATGACTTTGCTAAAGAGACAGCAAAGAAGAGCGGTATCGATTTGAGGCTGATCCAAATTCCCTCTCTAAACGAACTGCGATCGGCGCTAGTGGGGTTCGACCTGAAGCTGCTAAAGATACCTGACCAAGTCATTGAGAAGTCGTTGCTGCCTCACGTGAAGTTTCATGAAGTTGCCTACCTTGAACTGGAAACCCATGTTAAGGAACGCAGGGCAGTGCTCACAATAACGGATTTCCAAATTCCATCCTCGCCAGAGCTTGCACAAATCAGAGGACAGATTCATGATCACTCAGACCTGATTGATTACTGGGCAATTGACTGGAACTATGGGGGGAACACGTTTCGTAATCAATGGCAGTCTTTCAGAACGAATAAGCAGCCGAAGATTGAGGTAAAAGCAGAACACACGTATCCACGAGCAGGAACTTATCATGTCATGGTTAAGATAGTTGACGTGTTCGGGGCCGACGTAAACAAGATCGTCCGGGTGAATGTTAAGTGAGCACGTCTCTTAATCCATGGGACATCATACATCCAGACCAACGTACTCCAAGCAAATGCTATCTGACCGATGAACTTAGACGGGTCGTACACACGTGGAGACAACAACAGTATCCTGGTATCACGACTACTAGTAGGAGACTTCTACAATTCTGGTTCGACGAAGATCATCGGGTAAATGATGAATTTTTTTGTTTTTGGTTTGCTCAACGAGAAGCGATTGAAACCCTAGTCTACGTATATGAGGTTGCAAAGAAACGCCGGTTCATGGAGCTAGCAAGGGAATTTGGTCATGGCCCAATTGGGCTGTACGATCCATCAATAGACCAATACCCGCTCTACGGCTTCAAAATGGCGACTGGCGCGGGGAAAACTCTTGTGATGGCTATAGCTGTAGTGTGGTCATACTTCAACCATCTGAAGGAGAACGCGGACGATTATGGCTCAAAGTTTCTTCTGATAACTCCCAATCTGATAGTCTACGACCGTTTGAAACGTGACTTCGAAGGGGGACGAATATTTAGGGATCTGCCTCTCATTCCCCCTGAATGGTTGGAGGAATGGAATGTTTCTGTCATATTGAACGAAGATTTGATAGGTACAATTCCTGAGAGTGTACTTTTTCTCACTAATATTCAGAAACTCGAAGAGAGAGACAAAGGAGAAGAGAGTGAGGTGGGAGAATTTTTGGGAGTGAAACCTGTTGAGAAACTTAAACCAGTCGACAGAATAAGAGAGGTTTTATCATCATGTCCTAACATTGTGATCTTAAAGGATGAGGCCCATCACATCTACGATGTCGAGAAATCTTGGAAGAACATTCTGATCAAACTGGATAAACGCCTAGCACATGAACATGGGAAAGGTATCAACATGGAGTTGGATTTCTCAGCCACTCCGAAAACCAAAACCGGTGCCTATTTCTATTGGATACTTGTTGATTTCACGTTGAAAGAAGCCATAGAAATGAGCATTGTGAAGCGCCCTCTGAAAGGAGTACTCCGAAAAGCTAGAGAGGTTTCGTCTTCATCCGCTCATGAAAGATATAGAGCATGGATCGATGCGGGAGTAAGAAGGTGGAGAGAATACAGGACCGTGTTAGAAAAACTTGACAAAAAGCCAACGCTCTTCATCATGTGTGAAGACACAACTGCCGCCAACGATGTCTATGACTATCTTAATTCGACACCTGACCTAAAGGATAAGATTCTTCTCATTCACACAAACCTACAAGGGGATGTCATTCAGAAAGACTTGGATACTGCGCGTAAAGCCGTGCGAAACATAGACGAACGCACGAACCCATACGATGCGGTTGTCAGTGTCATGATGCTTAACGAAGGCTGGGATGTTCGAAGTGTCACGACGATTGTGGGATTGAGATCTTATACTTCCAAGCGGAAAGTGCTCCCAGAGCAAGTTATTGGGAGAGGATTGAGAAAAATGTTCCTTGACCAGGCGGCAGATCCAAAGACGTCTGTCAACGTGTTAGAGGTCATTGGGCCCCCGGGACTTGTTGATGTGCTCAGCGAGCTTGAGAAGCAGGAAGGCATCAAGCTTCCGACCTTTGATGTTACTCGACCAATCAACATGGTGACCATCTACGTTGACGAACAGAAACTTCAGCACAGCTTTACAATACCCATCCTATCGCCACGAATCCGCAACCGGCAGCTTAACTTGGGCGAGTTCAACTTGGCCGATCTTTCCAAGATGAGGATCAAGCTGGAAAATAAAGTATTGAAAACCACTTATGTTGCAGTTGACATGTTGAAAGATATCGTCGTCGTTGAGAGAGAATGGGCGCTTCCGGTGCCTGAAGATTCGAAATCTGTCATAGCTTACTACACTGACAAGATTCTTCAAGAACTCAGGCTGCCGAAATCAACCAACTTCGAAGCAGTATATCCGCTCGTAAAGGAATACGTGATCAATATGCTTTTTGAAAAGCAGGTATCGCTAGATGATCCGCGCGTTCTGTACACGCTAAGTGAACCGGCAATCGAACAGGTGCTAATCAACCTGTTCGTGAAAAGCCTTAGAAAACTAATCTTTGCCGAAGAAGAACCGAAACTTGAAGACCACATAGATCTAAAACAAATTTCGCCCTTCGTATGGACAAAACAAGTTTACCCTGCAGACAAATGTGTTCTCAACTTTGCTCCTTGCGACAGCGAGTTCGAAGTTCGCTTCTGCAAGTTCCTAGACGAAGCAAATGATGTGCGATCCTTCATCAAGAATGCCCCAAGGGTGCATTTTGACTTGGAATATCAATCTGTGAGTGGAGTCGTGAAGCGATACATTCCAGACTATGTAATTCTGACAACAAATAAAGAGAACGTTCTTTTAGAAACAAAAGGCATTGAAGACCCGGATGTTCGAAGAAAGGATGAGCGAGCAAGAATTTGGTGTAAAGATGTAACTGATATCACTGGCAAAAAATGGATTTATGTGCGAATCGATCAGGATCTATTTGAAGCGCGCAGCTATGAGACTATAAGAAGACTCATAGATACAGCAAGAAACACGGTCTCTTAAAAGAAAAGACTGTTGAGCACAGGTAGCGGGTTTTTGCGAAAATCCGCTATCTTTGTGTTAGCTCAGAAGAGCGGCTATGATCGTGAAAACCCCAATGAGGACCAGCCCGATCGTTATGGCAACCATGACACGACTTGTGGATTCCTCGCACGGTCGATCGGCCGTTGTGTTCCCTGCCGACATGTGTTCGGCCAGTTTGCGTTTTGCCGCTTCTCGGCCGTGTTTCAGGCCGAGCATGAACACGATTAGACAGGCGGCCATGAACAGATCCACACCCGCCACAAGGATTGGCAGAAATCCGACCATTCATGGATCACGTCTGTTACAGCACATACTTCAGTCGCGGCATATTAGCTTTTTGGAACGGTTCGGCTGAGATGATAAGGTAACAGACCCCGGCTGTTCGATGAGTTTCAGAACCACCTCGAAGTCTTGCGAGCAGCTACCCCCGAACAGTAACATTTATATCAAAACAGCCTCCGTGATAGGGAAGGGCGAGATCGCGCTTGAACAGGATGGAGTATACGGTCAGGGCACACGCCAATCCGAGAAGCACCGAGGACCGGCTCCTAACCGTCAGTCGAGGTTTCCAATCCATGAAGCGCACCGCACACAACCGACTAATCGAGGGCAAGCCCTCAAAGGCAGTCATCAGCCATCTCCAGAACAGGTACATGGTTGAGAACTGGAGGTGGTGCCAGTGGGCACTGCTGGACGCCCAGACAGGCATAGCCTCACAGACGATGAAGCGGAGAGGACTGATGGGGGAATAAAGAAACCCTCATAGGTACTCTGAACCCTCTGTTGGCGGAAGCACACCGGTTTTTCAAATCCTCACAGGCACTCTCTGAACCATTTTTCCTCTTTTGCCTGCTTGATTGCTCGCTTCGTTTCAAGTCCTCATAGGTACTCTCTGAACCTGATCCTTGTGAATGACTCCTATGCAAGCTACCTTGCGTTTCAAACCCTCATAGGTGCTCTCTGAACTCCAGTCTACACTGTGACTCTTACCTCTCATGTATCGGTTTCAAACCCTCATAGGTACTCTCTGAACTGGAATTCATATGGGTTGCCCAAAACCCTCGTTTCAAATCCTCATAGGTGGCCTATCAGTGAGACTCTCTTTTATGGCGTTAGCATTTAAGAGTTGTGGTTCCGGGCTCGTTCACATCCCCCGCTAGCATCACATGATTTTCTCGTGTGCATTCAATGAAACGTTTTCAATTCCTCATAGGTACGCTCTGAAGTCTATCTCACGACAAAGATTTTGCCTGTGACCGCCGCGACATAATTTCAAGCCCTCATAGGTACACTCTAAACCAAACTGCGGTCGTTGCTCGCGGATGTGCCGGATTGAGTTTCAAACCCTCATAGGTGTCCTGTCAGTGAGCCCCTCTTTCATAGGGGGACATTTAAGAGTTGTGTTTCTGGGTTCATGAGCAAGTTTCAAGTCCTTATAGGTACTCTCCGAAAGATGGTTGATGGGGCGCATTGGTGGCGATCTAGTTTCAGATTTTCACAAGTACTCACTGAACGAGAACGTCCCTGTGGTCTATGTATTGCTTAGTTCAGTTTCAAATCCTCATAGGTACTCTTTGAACACATTCTCGTTAATCACGTCACGGCAATGCTTCAGTTTCAAATCCTCATAGGTACTCTCTGAAAGCCCTTTCCCAGACCTCTTCTTCATTTTGTTTCAAATCCTCATAGGTACTCTCTGAACGCTGAACCTCGATCGGTTCCTTGACTTCCTTTCCCGCGTTTCAAACCCTCATAGGCGCTCTCTAAGTTAAGTGGATGAGTGGACGACTGCCTGATCGTTCGGGTTTCAAACCCTCATAGGTACCATTTGAATTTTCAGCGGTCGCGTATCCTACTGTCTGAAGGAACACTTTTCAAATCCTCACAGGTACTCTCTGAACTTCAACATGCTCGTAGTCGTTGCCAATCTTCCAGGTGTTTCAAACCCTCATAGGTACTCTCTGAAGTTTATACGCTTTGGATCTCTCGAGAGATCTCTTCAGTTTCAAATCCTCACAGGTATTCTCTGAACGCTCACAATCCTTGAAATCATCCTAGCGCAACTTCGGTTTCAAACCCTCATAGGCACGCTCTAAACTCTTCATCGTCATGGTCACATGGTTTGCGGTGCGAAGTTTCAAACCCTAATAGGTATCCTCTGATCCTTAACTTTGTGATGAAAGCACATTTAAGACTATCGTTTTCAAACCCTTACAGGTACGCTCTGAACTTTTAGGACGAGGGAAAACGGAGCAGCTACATCTCGTTTCAAACTCTTGTAGGTATTCGATGAGCGTTAGCCTCCGTCCAAGCAGCCAATCCTATCCGTGAAAATCCTTTTCATGGGTCAGTATTTAAGAATTACGATCCGAGTTTACGGCTTCGATTCCTAATGGGTACTCCTCGAACCACAAAACTTCAAAGACTTCGACGTAGTGTCCATGTTTCAAATCCTCATAGGTACACTCTGACCTTTGTTGGAAACAATCGGACACTGCTTCTAGGGAAGGTTTCAAATCCTCATAGGTACACTTTAAACTCTAGAAGGCTGCGAATGTTAGTCATTTCTAGCGTCATGTTTCAAACCCTCGTAGGTACTCTCCAAACTCTCAAAGCTGAGACGTCCACTTCGCTGGACAAGTTTCAAATCCTCATAGGTACACTCTAACCTCAGCAGGATTGGTAGAGGTCCAAGGGAACGCGCCGAAGTTTCAAACCCTCATAGGTACTCTCTGAACGAGGATTCTGACCGAACTTACCGGTGGAATTGTTTTAAACCCTTATAGGTACGCTCTGAACTCGACTGTGTTCGCATGACAGAGGCACGAGTACGGTGTTTCAAATCCTCATAGGGCTTCTGTGACTACAAGTAAAGGTTAGTTCTGGTTATTAAGTTTTGGGGGTGATGAATCCGGTTTCTTCATCATAGTAGATTGGTACTAAGTTTGGGGGGATGTGTTTTATGCTGGATTCTTCAGTTATCGTCGTGGTTACTTGTTTCAGTGGGCTCCATGTGTTGATCGTGTACTGTTCGAGTGCTGTTCTTGCTTCTCTGAGACGGTTTTTGCAGTTGATCACTTCTTTGATGTCAACGTGCTTTTCTTGTAGGATCTTCAGTTCGTTCTTTACATGTTTGAAGTGTTCTAGTGCTTTGCTGGCGTCAGCGTCTAGTTCTATGAAGACGGATGTTTTGGGTTCGTCTTCGATCAGCTTGAATGTGGCAAGTGCCTGGAAGTCCAGTAATTCTATGGCAGTCATTGCTTTCATTGTTTCATCGCTCCTTTCCGCATCCATCACATCGCGGGCCATTCGGAAGTATCGTCTGCTCATGGCGGCGATGTCTTTTTCTTCAAAGTTTGGTCGGAGGAGGCGTTCGGTTATTTCGGTCAGGAGGCGCCCATAGATTCGGTGGGCGTACGGTGTCTTCCCGTTGGTCAGTTTAACGACACGCACGTTTGCCATGGCCGGTTGGGTCCAGTTCCTATCACATCTGCCCCCCGCCTGGTTGATCGCGTCGAGGGATCCAAGGTCCCTTGTGATGGCGCCAAAATCTAGGTCAACTCCCGCCTCGATGACCTGGGTTGAGACGCCCAGTACTTTTCTTCCGAGTTTCTGAAGTTTGTCTATGAGTTGTACTCTGCGAAGTCGTTCCTTTGGGATTATGTTGGTTGACAGGTACGCTAGCACTATTTTTCCGGCCATTTCTGGTGGAGCTCCATCCTCCTTGTGCTTTTCTGTTTCGGGTACCATATTAGGGGCGGTCTCTTTTGATCCGCAATGGACGTGCAACATTATTCTCTTCCAAGCCCTTTCAAGTACATCCCTAAGTCTTGCTCTGCGTGTTTGTTCTTGAGGTTTTCTGCTCTCGTCTTCGGTTTTGAACAGCGCCTCGTCCTTGCTTTTTGATCTCAGCCCAACCGCTTTGCTGCCGAGGCGTTCTTTGATCGTGTTGTATGCAAGTATGGATGAGGCGATTGTGTTCATCACCAGCAGAGCGGTTTGGGTTTTGAAGGCGTCCACGAACTGTTTGGCAACGGTCTCAACGCACTGGGGGTCTTTTTCGTAGGAGAATGAGAGCCTGTTCACTCGTTTGAAGTGTTGTGCGGAGTCTTGCACGAGTTCTCTTGCGCCGTAGAAGATCATTGGTTGTGTTGCGGTCATGGATATGATGTAGCAGTTGTACCACTGGGCGAACCGTTTCAGTCCTTCTCTCACGAGACGCCAATACTCTATGGGGATCGCTTGGACCTCGTCGAGTATTATTATCGAGTGGGCCATGTTGTGAAACTTTTTGAGCATGCCGTGGTTTGTTCCGAACAGAGTGTGGAACAGCTGCACGAACGTGGTTACGACTATTTCGGAGTTCCAGGATTCAGAGAGCATTAATGCTTCATCAACAGACAGGTTCTCGTTTTCTTCCGGGAAGTAGAGGTGGTGGTGTTTGAGGAGGAGATGGAGCGGGATCTTCTCTTGGTCGGTTAAACTGAGCATGATCCTCAGGATGTCCTCTAGGACTGAATGGTTCTGCTCAATTATGTTTATGAATGGGAGAGCGTAGATTATCCGAAGACGTTTGCCCTCGCGCTTTCTGATGGCGTTGCGAATATGGAATGCTGCCTTGTAGGCCGCGATTGTTTTACCGGAACCTGTTGGAGCGGTCAGGGTCATGATCCGCGGCAGTTTCTCTTCTCGAATGATCTTCGACACCGAATCCATAACGCTTCTGTAAACAGACTCTCGCTCTTGAGCGATCGGCGTGCGCGGTTGGCCAAACTTGTTTGTTCGGTACGTCTCAACTGCCTTTTCCGCTAACGGGTTTGCCTGGATTGGTGGTGCCTTGACGTTAGCAGCGGTCATCGTGTCAGCATCTATCAAAGACGAGAACAGGAGCAGGGTTGTGAAGAACCTTCGCCACTTCTCTTCACGCGACACATTGAGGGTTATGAAACGGGCAAGAGCCTGCCTGACGTCTGCGAAGGCCTGGTCTCCCTTCGAGAACTCTCCCAGAAAAGCTTTAACGCCGTAAACCCCTATTTCCGTCATCTCGTTCGAGATGCATTCGCTGTCCAGCCTCACGGCGTCCAGCTGTTTCCGGTAGCTCGAGTCAGGGTCCATGAATTCATCTACCAATTCATTGAAGATCTGAGGCAAGTTAACGCTGTTGGTTGTCAAGCGCGTGTGGTGGCTACGAACAACCATGAACGCTGCGGCGGTCAAGAAAGGATCTTCTGTCTCTCTCTCCACAAGCCACGCGGTGAACACCGCTGACAATGGGGGGTGCCTAGAGAGCTCTGGGGGATCAACCGGTTTGCCGTACAGTTTCTGCATGAAGAAGGGGGTGTACTTCCCGAAGTCATGACTTTTTCCCATCAGTTCGGATGCTCGAGTGGTCCTCCTATCATATGTGCCTGCTCTCATTACGAACCTGCGGCATTTTTCTCCGACGGCGCGCAGGTGTCTCTGTAAGGGCACGCCTCGGTGTGATTCATAGGAAGATTCCATGCTTGCTTCCATCTTTGAACGCTGCCTTGCCAAGCGTTCTTTTCAGTGACACTGCCAGAGGAACGTTCGGAGAATGTTTTGAACATTCAAACGTGTAATTCTCGATTCTGGTTACCTTTCGTTCAGCGGAGAAATCCGCTTGAACACCTTCCACCGAGTATATTCTTTGTCCAGCTTTTAGAGTAAGGATGTGCTCTATGAGACGGTTTCTGACTGCTGTGAAAACTTCCGCGTGCTTGTCTCCCTGAACTTCCTCATCCACAACTTCAAGTTCTCTCACAAAGGTTAGGGTAGCAAGAAAGTTCGCGGGTCCAAGCGAGGGCGGGTACTTAAACCGTCTATTCTTTATTCTCCGCTCCACTTCGTCTGTGACTTCTTGCTCTCTATGCGTGAAGTACACGCGGTATGCCAATCTAGTGTTCGGTGGGTCAGGAAGGATGAGCTCCATTGTGGATGGAAATGGGTGGGTTTTCATTCCCCGCAGGGTCGTGTTCGTGATCGTGTCGGTGTCCAGATTGTTTACGGATTGAACCCATTTCCGAAGCGGCGTTCTCGCCGAAACCGCGATGCGGCAGTTTTTGTCAGAGAACTGTTCATAGTAGCTATCCCGTTCGAGTCCGAGGATGCCGGCCACAAGGCCAATTATTGTTGTTCGGGGAGGAAGCATGTAGGTTAGTTGAGTTGACGTGGAACCGATATCTCTGAAGTGTGCCATGCTTCCGCTAATGTCAAACACCAGAAGCTTCAAAGGTGCACACATCCTTTTAGGGGATTGTGAGCAGGTTTATTGGCTCGGGCCATTTGTGTGGGAGACAGTGAATCTTTTCCTCAAGTGGCGTGTTCTTCAGGTTATCTTCAAAGCTTTTCTTGTTGGCTGAAACGATTCTTCCGCTTTCTCGTATGAAGACTGCTTGTATGACGTCACTGTGTTCTATGAGAACCTTGACGAGCCTGGAGTAGTCGATGTTTATGTCAGCGATGTCTCTTACGTGTTTCTCGAATGTTACGTCTAGATATTCTCTTAGATCACCAATGTCTGTTTCATCGTCGGTAAATTCGACCCTGAGGTAGAGGTGCGGGGCGTGTCCGAGTTTGCTTCTTGTTTTTGTTTCCTCTTTGATCGCGATCCAAGTGAAGTCGTCAAGGGCGCGTACGTCACTTTCTCGAAGCATAGTCTTCCTGGCCCGGAAACCGCTGACTGTTCCACGAAATGCTATGAGGGAATAATACAGGCGCCAGTCTTTTCCTATGGTTCCATGCTGTTCCATTCCGTCTCTGGCTTCCCTTCCGTAGAATGTAGAACTTATCCCTGGAGAATCAACCAGTTCAACCGTGTGGAGAGAACTCCCCCAGCTGAATTGAACTGCACCGGTGATTGAGCGAATTGCTTTCTTTTGTTCGTTAACGGCTTTTGGTGCCTCCGGTTTTTTGTCTCCCTTTTCTTTTTTCTGTTTTTCTTTTATGGCCATTGTGGCCCCAAACAACCGTGTATCGATACACGCTTTAAGAACGTCGGTCTCAGACTTGGCGTTCTCAAGTGCATTAAAGCGCTCCTCAGCGTTAACGACTTTTCCATTAACCTTGGAAACCCACACGTGTTTGTCGTCAAACCTATCGATCACGTAATCTCTAATGTACCTTTTCAGTCGTCCGTCCGTAACATAGTTTATGTCCATTGCCAGGTCTATTCTGGGTTTGTTCTCTGCATCGGGGTCACCGTTTGGGTTGTTGAGCTTTGCACCATAGATCAGGAGCAGGTCACTATTGTTTACGTTCTTTTCATTCATGTTTTTCACCATATCACTTCAACTGGGTGGAGAGAAACTCCCCATTCAAGTTGAACGCAACGAAAGACTTTTTCATCCGCGTTCATATCCTCGTTCATCTTCTTCTTTAACAGGTTAGACAACCCGTCATAGTTCAGGTTCAGTTTAATCATCCTCTCTTTCCTTTTTGTTCATAATGGTCCGGTAGGTTACGAATGAGTATCCGGAGAGAATGTAGAATGTGTTTTCGATCCTTTTGGTGCTAAGCTTGGCCATTACGGAATCTAGGAGCATCATCATATGATCGTACAGTTTTTCGTTCCTGCCTTGTATCTTGTAGTCTCGGAGGGCTTTGGTCACTTCGTTGACAAGCATCATCACTTTCTCGACGGACATTCCGTAGAAGTCTATTTTGTTGAGTATCGCTTTCTTCTCATCTCCCCGCAGGTATTGTTCGGTACCGACCTTCGCGACTAATGCGCCCAGCAAGAACAGGGCTTTTCTTTCGTCATCGTATCCGACGGTTTCGAACCAGTCCTGCATTGCCTCTGGCAGGTTTATGTCGTCTAAGATGGGTATCACGCTGGGTCTTAACCCGGGGGGCTCAAGGGGTTCAGAGTTATTTAAAGCATTCGTTTTTTCCATGAATCTCAACAGGATGTTGGATCTGATCATGTCCTTGGTCATCAGCATATTCGGGTTATTCCCCTTAGGTGGAGGGGGTAGGTCATAGAGGGCGTGTGTTTTGTGTCTGTGTATTCTTGCCAGCAGCACTCCTCTTTCAACGATGTTGTAAGCGGGGAAGCGGTCGCCCCTCAGGAGAGAAGAGCACAATGTGAGAAAGACGGATCGCTCACCTTTTCTTAAAGGAACCAGTCTTTCTATGCTTGAAAAGGACGGCGTCCAGTCCTCACCCTTTCCCCCGAGTATTTTCAATACCTCAATTCCAAGGGCTCTTCCGATTTTTCGCAGCTCTTTTAGGTGCGTGTACGGGATGCCGTCAATGCGGTACGCCACTTTGAACTGCGACTTTACCAACTCACCGAAGATTAGATCCATGCAGTACGCGGCATCATGAACGTTCAGGCTTCTCAGCTGTTCTTCAGGTAGCAGATACATGTCTTCGTTCAGAGGGTTTACCACTGTACTGAACATGCCGCTGGAATATTTTAGCCACTCCTCAAACAGACGTTCGGGGATGTCAACTGATGTTTTGGGCAGCATGTAAGTGTTAAGTTGTTTGGGAAAGCGCGGGATCCGTAGGTTGTTTTGAACAAAGACGGCTCCGGCATGCAGTTCCGGCAAACAGTTCAGACACACCACGTGTGTTCTAGCTCGCGCCTCGTCGCTGTCCTCTAGGTTAGAAGTAAACCCCTTTTTGTCTATATTGTACACTTTCAACAGTGATGCGGGATATGCGGGGTCCGTTGTAACATCACCTAAGCGCCCGCACACATGGCATACGCCTCGTTCCAGTTTTCTCTCATGAAAACTACCGTTCTGAATGTGAACCAGCTTGAGCATACATGCTTCTAGGAGTTTTCTGTAACCGCTCGTTTTTGCAAGGTACACGACTTTGCCGTTCTTCTTTACTGCCACCGTGAAGATAAAGGGCAACGGCTTTTCAGGAGGTGTAGTACTTTGCAGCAGGGACTCCGCGGCCTTTTTATCATAGCTTTTAACTGAGTCTACAACATGGTTTAGCAGGTCGTTTCGTGGGCTATTAAAAAACTTCTCTGCCAGTTCTATCAGGAGGGCCTTTACAGTTTGCAGGTCGTGGTCCGTTTTGTTCTGAAGCATTATTTGACAGACCGTTATGGCATTGCCGATCGCCCACTTTGCACCGATCTTGTTGTCGACTAGATAGGCAGGCCAGTCCATGGTGAGCTTGTACTCTCGGGTGCTTCCAGGAGTTCTGCCCACCCATAAGTAGTCTCTGCAGCGTTCCTTAGTTAACAAGTTGAACGGGTTTGGAATCTCAAACCGTGTGCTATCAAGATTGAAGACAAGCGGCACTAAGTACGTTTCCTTCTTCTGATAACCCTCTTCAGCCTCTTCCTGTTCTTCGCCGGATGCTCTTCGGAATTTCACCTGACTCTGAAGAAACGCATCCCTTTCTGTCAGCTTTCTTTCCACTTTCAGATGGTTGATGTAGAGGCGGCCTAACTTTCGAACCGAGTCATTCATTTCGTACCACGTCGAACATTCCGAACCCCTGTGGGTTTTTGCTTCCCAGGCCGGTATCGTACACTGTCTGAATCAGCGCTTTTGATCCCTGCAGAATGGCTGTGCCGAGCCATCCCTTGACCACCGTTGTTTGGTACCTGGCATGGATCTCATGCATGTGAAGTGGAACCACGGTCAATCGTGCTCCGATGTTCTTGTCGTGTAGGATTGCGTGTTTCTTCTTTGCATTCTTAGTCACCAATTCAGAAAACTCTGCCTCGTATGGTGAGTAGTAGTACGTCTTCTTTCTGCCCTCCCCTGTGTATAGTGTACTGTAGACTGTGGCCGCTGAAAGCAGTCTTATCTGCTCTTCACTCCCAAACTTCGGTGCCTCCGGAAAGTTGACCCCCACGACCTTAAGCTTGTGGGGGCCTAGAACTACTTCACCGCTCTTTAGCACCGAATTAGCAAGCTCTTCAACAAAACGCACAACCGGAGACCTGACATGAAGATAGATGTTTCCCTCGAAATTTATTCTGCTGTTCTGGACTAGACAATTGCCCAGAAGACGCGAAAAGGTGAACATTTTGAAGCTTCGTTTTTCAAACTCAAATCCCTTGTCGTGAAGAAACGCCGCTAACTCCTCCGAGATTCCGTGGTAGATGAACCCCTGAACCAGGTAATTGTAATCGATCGGTAGATCCACCTTCCTCGAGGCGTCTCCGCTTGAAAAAGTTATGTCGATCTGCACCCTACATCACAACAATACAGTACACACATCCGCGGACGTCCCTTATATGTTTTTTGAAAATCAACTCATTGGAGGATAATGATGGCAAGCCTGGAACCGCAACTCTTAAATGTTACCTCCATGAAAGAAGGATCCGCTGACAGAACACCTATGAGGATTTGAAACGGCGTACGAGGCCATTGAGTCCGACCCATTTTTGAAAGTTCAGAGAGAGTACCTATGAGGGTTTGAAACGGGAGAGGGGAGGAATGAATATCGTTCCTAAACTTTCATTCAGAGTGTACCTATGAGGATTTGAAACAACTGATCGAAGATCGAATGGAAAGGAAAAGGAAAAGTTCAGAGAGTACCTATGAGGGCTTGAAACTCGGTGGATCTCGACTATATGCACGAGAAAGTCGTCAGGTTCAGAGAGTACCTATGAGGGTTTGAAACGATCTGATAGAGGTCTACCAAGACGATGAAACTGGCGTTCAAAGTGTACCTATGAGGGTTTGAAACAACGAAAACGTGTGCTGGGTGTTTGAGCAAGCTGAAGTTCAGAGAGTACCTATGAGGAATTGAAACGAAGCAAAAACGACGAAAGAACTAGCGAAGCTGAATGTTCAGATAGTACCTATAAGGGTTTGAAACAAGGGCTCAGGAACAGAATCCAATGGTGCTGGGTTCAGAGAGTACCTATGAGGGTTTGAAACTACGTGAGGACTAAAACAATCTTACGCGTGAACTAGGTTTAGAGAGCACCTATAAGGATTTGAAATATGTAATGCTTAGCTTGGTCAGGTGCGACAACGAACTGAAAGAGTTCAGAGAGTACCTATGAGGGTTTAAATCACTACTCTTAAATGTTGCATCCGTGAAAGAGAATCTCACTGACAGAACGCCTATGAGGGTTTGAAACAAGGTCGACGACTTTCCTGAGATGTCAATCAGGGAGAGAATACCTATGAGGGCTTGAAATCAAATCGAGAGCCTAAGACAGCGAGGTTGCAGGAAAAACAACGTTTCTGAATACGTTCAAAGGGGGCCTATGAGGATTTGAAACAGGAAAAGGGGCACGAAGGTAAGGGTGTTGTACAAGGTTCAGAGAGTACCTATGAGGATTTGAAACTTCGACGACCCCCAAGTTCAGACCTATCTAACATAGTTCAGAGTGTACCTATGAGGGTTTGAAACACGGAAGCGTAGCGGGTTTTTGCGGAAATGCGCTGCCAAAATATGGTTGAAGGTCTTGACGCCTTTTCTGAAACGTGTTCTCAGTCACCCTTGCCACTTCTGCGAACATTCTCTGGGGCTTCTTGTTCTCCCCCTCATGGGCGCATGCGATGTACAGGGCCGCGGCAACGAATCCGAGCGGGTCTTTCCCGGCAACTATTCCGCCGGCTTTGGCGTCGGTGAGGACCCCTTGAGCCCACCGCTGAGCCCGCGTTCCTATGCCAAGCTTCTCCGCCATTGCTGGAACGTGTGCTGTCAGGTCAGCGATCGGAACCATGATGCCTTTGGTTCTAACCAGAAACTGGTACTGATGAAAAATGTCTTTCCTGCGCTTGTGGAAAGCCATCGCTAGAGTCTTGAATGTTATCGGAGTTCCGGTGAGCCGGCACGCTATGCAAAGGGACGCTGCAGCAACGCTTTTGAGTTCTCTTCCACCCGTGAATCCCTCCTCAACTGCTTCACGGCACAACCTACTGGCTTGTACTCTGACATTGAGGGGGATTGCAAGTTTGTCTGCAGTCTCGTCGATGCTGGACAAGGCCCCTGCCATGGGGCTGGTGGGGGTGACACAGGATCTTTTTGCTTCTTTCATTACCATTATCTCTTCTCGCATGAATGCATGTGCCTCGTTCTATATGAGCTAACGTCTCATATGCAAGCTCGTGAGGTGAACGTATGTTTATTAAGATCTTCCAGCGCCATACCGTGAATTAGACGGTTGGCGGGGTCTCGTTCCCGTGGACTATGACACATGTTTGCCTCGGAGATATGCTATAGTGGTCAACGCCGGACTATGACACATGTTTGCCTCGGAGATATGCTATAGTGGTCAACGCCGGACTATGACACATGTTTGCCTCAGAGGTATACTAGAGTGATCTTGGAAGGTCAGATGCTTGGCGGTAAGGTAGCTGGTTTTGCTCAAAATCCGCTACCATGCCATTCAGCACCTTGGAATCAGTTGTCCTGATCTGGTGTTCAACTGCTATTATAACTGTTCAACATCAGTGAACAAGCGCCAGCAGGGGTGCCACAGACAGCGGATTTGCTCAGAAATCCGCTGTGCCAGACAAGGAAGACATTTCAGCGTCTTTTCCGGTTCAGGAAACTCAGGGGGTCAAGTTAAACTCCGCCGGTCTTGCGATGCGTATTGAAGCAGGGAGTTTTGCGTTTTCGGCGATGATGAGGTGTCCTTGACTGTCTCGTGCGATGGTTTTGCTGAGGACGCCCATATTGATCGTTAGCATGATCCTTCCAATAGTGATGTGTAACAGCTCCATGTCCTCCATGTGAAATTCACCGTTGACTTTGGCGATGACTTCATCTTGCCTGATCTCAACGCCAAATAGTCTATTCAGATCTTTGACCAGCTTCTCACATTTGGTCTCGTCTTCATATTCATTCCCGGAAAGTTTGCTATATGCAAACCAGACTTCAGGTGCTTCCTCCAACTTGTCCCATTCTCCAAGGAACAATTCCCAAGAGGTCACTTAAAAAGTGCATGGTCACCTGTTTGTTTCACTGATAGAATGCAATGTGGAAGGTCGGATTTGACCTTACACCTTTCACTGATGGAATGAGAGGTGAACGGTCAGGCGCTCGGCAAGGTAGCGGGTTTTTTGCAAAATCCGCTGGACTGAAACCAAGGGAATCTCCGTTCTAAAGACTCAATTCTAAGAGTTCTCGTTTTCGAAGCTTTTTTCGAAGTTCTCTAGAGTTTCAGCACTTAGCCTTGCCCAAGCATCGTTCTCCTCATGAAGAACCTTGACTAGTTCTCGCTCAGTTTTGGAGCCATGGTCTGTCCTGAAAAGATGGCTGATCATATCCCGTACGGATCGGAGCATAGCTGAGACCACAATATAAGTTATGAGGTTCGCCCTATTAGCCCTTTCTCTTATGATCGGTAGCAGGAGGACGAAGTAAGTCTGTTCGCCTCAGTTGAAGTTTAAAGGGCTTGTTCAGAGTATGGAGTGTGTCTACTATGAAGATCGAAAGGATGATCGTCTTGTCTTCAAAAGGCAACCTTGCGGCGGTAATTCACTATCCTGAAAAGAAAACGGAGCGTCTGGCCATCTTGTGTCCCGGCTATTTGGATTCCAAGGACTACAAAGGCGTGGTCGGCTTGGCTGAAGCCTTGAGCAAGCACGGATACGCTACAGTGAGGTTTGACCCAACCGGAACATGGGAAAGCGACGGAACTATTTCTGACTACACCACAACTCAGTATCTTGAAGATATTAGGAACATCCTTGAACACATGCTTCGCCAAGCAGGCTACAGGCATGTTTTGCTTGGTGGGCACAGTAGGGGCGGGCAGGTCGCGTTTCTGTATGCCGCGCGAGATCCGAGGATCTCTCTCGTGTTAGGAATTATGCCCTCATCCAAACGCACGATAATGGATCAGCGCTACGAAGAATGGATGAAGAACGGTTTCAGTGTCTCCCACAGAGATTTGCCAAACAACAAAGATCAGATAAAAGAGTTCCGTGTTCCAGTCTCTCACTTAGACGATCACAACCGATACGATGTCATAGAAGACATGAAAAGGATCAGAGTCCCGGTGATCCTCGTTGCTGGGGAATTAGATAACACATGCCGCCCGGAATATGTGAGAAAAATCTACGATGCTGCCAACGAGCCCAAAATTTTCGTCGTAATACCCGGCATTGGACACAACTACCGCCACAACGACGCTGAAGTAAAGATTGTGAACGATAAACTCTTGAAAATGGTAGTGGAATCAGCTACGGCCAAGGGATCGTGAAAGTTAGTTTGCTGCTATGAATGCGCGGGCGGCTTGATTGGCCACTCGGAGAAGAATTCGCGAAGAAACAGGCGCATGAACCGGTGTCTTCTGACAGCCAGTCTGCGACCAGTTTTAGTGTTCATGTTATTCTTGAGTCGGAGTAGCTTGTCATAGAAGTGGTTGATCGTTGATTTGCTGAGACCGTGGTAGTCCCATGGTACGTCTCTTCCGCGGGACATGTGCTTCGGAATCCACAAGGGGACTCCGATGCTGCCGCCGAAGGTGAACGTGCGGGCGATTCCTATTGCACCGATGGCGTCGAGGCGATCGGCGTCTTGGAACGCCAGTGCTTCACGGGACAGTCGCACCTTTCCCGGAGCATAGTTTTCGTGGTTTGCGATGCAGTGAATGACGGCGGGGATCTTGTGCTCGGGAAACCCAACATTTTTTAGGACGGTCGGAGCATCGTAGAGCGCTAGGTCGATGTGGTGCGGGTAGTCGTTTGCATAAACGTCGTGGGTAAGCGCACACGCTTTCAAAACATTGAGGTCTAGATGTTCGGCCTTGCCAATGACTTCGCAGAGATGCATGACTCGCCAGTGGTGCCAGTAATCGTGACCGGATGAGTTCCCTCGTGTTAGATTTCTAGCCTCAACTTCAAGCTTTGCCTGCCAGCTCATATGGATCTCCCTGAGAGGAATTGGACGAGCGGCTTTTTAAGTTTGCGCCCGGCCGCTCGCATTTGATAATCCAAAACCTTGGGCGGCGGGTGGTTGGCTGAGCGCCATTGCTGTCTTGAAGCTGACGAGGCGAATTTTCTGTTTCGTTACGGCTTGTTTTACTCTGTGGTTAGTCAAAATCTCGAGGTCTACTGCGCGCAGTATGGAGTTAAGCATTTCTTTTTCATCTTCTTCATCTAGAAGGCCGGGATGAAACATGAACTCCGTTATCCCCTCTTTCACGCTCTTCAGTGCTTTGATGAATTTGTCTTCAGGAGTTTCTTCGATGCAGAAGTACCTGAAGCAGCCGTAGTCCGTCGTTCGGCAGCTCTTCCTCATCCGCTTAGCCAGACCCGTAACTATACTAAATTTTCCCTGCGGGTCGAACCAAACTGGCAGCCTAGCAGGTATCTGGAGTTCCTCGGCCAGACGCGAGTATATGGGAAATATTTTCGGGTGCCCAGCGATGTGAAAGTGGGAGTCCAAATGATCCGGAGCGAAGCCGAGCCGCTTCTTGAAGAGCATTGCCTGCGCCCTGAACTCTTCCTCAACTTCGTCGACCTTGAGTTGGGCAATGAAGGAATCCCACGGCGGCTTGTCGAAGGTGACTGGGCCATGGAAGTGCCGCCCACGGATCAGACTTTTCACCTTCCCCAGCCTTGAAACAGGCTTGCCCATCGTTATGTTGAGGTGAAGCCCAACCCCGAGACGCGGGTGGCGCCTTAGCCAGCATAGCTCCAAGCTTGTAGCAATATTCATCATGACAGTCGTGCTAGTGACTATACCGTTCCTGTGGGCCTTAATTATTCCTAGACTAGCGTGAGGGTTGAAGCCATACTCGTCGGCGTTCACTATCACTTTCCTCACAGCGGCGATCCCCAAGGTTAATCAATCTTTGTCCTGGTGTTATATTTGGGTGTTTCGGGAAGCCTCTTATCAGTCATGGTGATTTGATGAACACAACCCTAATAAGGCGTTGTTGTCACTTGTGATAACAGAGTGTGAAGGAAGGTGTGTGCTGAAAGTTCTGGTGAGAAGCTGGATCCTGACGAGGTCATCAATTTACTTCAGACGAGACCTACTATGATAGTTTACATGGGGGATTATGACTCAGAGGGTCTGCACCAGAGGATTGAGGTTCTATCAAGGGAGGTGGCGGGGAAGTTGCCGCCCAGCGGGGAGCATCTGGATAATCTGGACGTTGTTCTCTTCTCGATTCTGAACGTGCTGACTGAAAAGGTGTCTGGCAAGCACATCGCAGAAAATAAGCGGGCCGTTGTCTTCAACAAAAAATCAACCGAGGACGCATACGAGATACTGGCCAGCAACTTGAAAATCAACCCCGAGTTCGCTCTAGCACTAAACCGGGCATGGATCCGTAAGTTACTGGACTTTCTGCACGCCGAGGCGACTAAGTACCCTAAGATGTCCGTTGACAATTTTTTCTTCGACGTGGCCGAAACATTCAGGATAACTACCTTACTAGCTGCAAGAGTGCTTAAGTTCATACGTGACTCTGCAGCCCAGCGTGGTGAGTCTGTTCAGGGTTGCACGACACGCACGTGTTGAAACCTCTGATCCTATCCATCTTCGGGACAGCTTGAAGCTTACTGCCCCGGTTGTGCCTGAACCAGTGAATGGGTCATAGATAAGCTGGCCCGGGTTTGATGAAGTTTTTATGATACGTTCTATTAGTGCTTCTGGCTTCTGTGTGGGATAGCTCACGCCCTGTCCAGTGGCCGGAACGGGGGTTATGTCTGTCCAGACGTCTTGGATGGGTCTGCCCTTCATTTCGTCTAGGTAGCGTTTTAGCCTCGGCGTCTTTCCTTTTGTGAGAATGATCCTCCCGGCTTTCAGGAGTTCAAGCATTTTTGTTCGGCTGTAGCGCCAATACCGTTCTGTTCCCGCGAACTCGTAGTGAGGGTTCTTCTTGCCTGCGCCTCCAGGGGCTGTCAGGTCTCCTAGGGCGTATCTTCTCCCAGTGCCTGGCTCGATGTGTCTGTACTCATGTTTTGTGTATGTGTCATTGTATGGTTCGTACTGCTGGTTCCAGACACGCTTGTCTGACATCGCGTAGACGAGTATAGTATCGTGAATACGCCCGAAATGGCGGCTTCCCTGTGCGGTGTCACTGTGTGCGCTCTGTCTCTTCCACACTATCTCGTTCAGAAACTTGCCAGGACCAAAGATGCGATCTGCCAACACTTTCAAGGGGTGAGAGGCATGCCAGTCACAGTGAATGTACACGGTTCCGGTCGACTTCAGCACCCGCTTGAACCCTCTCAACCGCGGAGCCATCCATTCCAGATAGCTTGAAAGACTGTTCCACCTGTCATCAAAACCGCAGCCGCCAGTGTTGTAGATGCGTCCTGAAAAGAAAGGGGGATCAGCATAGACCAAGTCGACCGAAGCACGGGGCAACCTTCTCAAAGTCTCTAAGCAGTCCTCATGAAAAAGAACGAAATCGGCGCTGCTCATCTCTCATCAATGGGAACTGCGCAGACGGCCTTTTTTAAGCTTGTGCTGGCGATTACTTAATATGGTTCATTTCACAAATATCTTGAAGGGGAAGGAAAATGGACGCTGAGACTGATAAGAAGAGGGTAAGGAATTTTGTCAAGGAGAGGTACGGTGAGATTGCCCAAACTGGAGGTTCCTGTTGTCCCTCCTGCGGAAGCTGCCAAGACTTTTTGGAAATTGGAAAAAAGATAGGCTACTCGGAAGAAGAGTTAAGAAGTGTGCCGGAGACTGCGAACATGGGTCTTGGCTGCGGCAACCCCGTAGCCCTCGCATCCCTTAAAGAAGGAGAAACCGTCCTCGACCTAGGCTCAGGGGGCGGCATAGATGTCTTCTTTGCGGCAAAGAGAGCGGGGCCTACGGGGAAGGTCATCGGAGTGGACATGACAGAAGCCATGGTTGAGCGGGCCAAGAAGAATGCCGCAAAGTGGGGGTACGAGAACGTTGAGTTTAGGATAGGCGAGATCGAGAAGCTTCCTGTCGATGACGCCGCGGTTGACGTGATAATTAGCAACTGTGTGATAAACCTCGCCCCGGACAAGGATAAGGTCTTCAGGGAAGCCTACAGGGTTCTAAAGAGTGGAGGCAGACTCATGATCTCGGACCTAGTGACCGAGGGCAAACTCCCTATGGAAGTGCGAAAGAGCTTCGACGCATGGGCACACTGCATCGGTGGAGCCTTGGAAAAGCAGCAGTACATTGAATGCATCAAAAAAGCAGGTTTCGATGATGCTTGGATAGTCTCAGAGGACTCGTATGACATCGACGTTTCAGAGGATCTGAAAGGAAAGATAACGAGCATTCATGTTGAAGCCCACAAGGAATAATAGCAAAACTTATTAACTTCCCCGAGCATGAAGAAGGTATGACTCTAACGATTGTTCCGATGGTTGCGCCGAAGGTTCTGGAGGACATGCTCAGGGTAATGGGCAAGCCTAACAGAGTACGCCTGACCGGAAGCTACGAAGACGGAGAAAAAGCGGCCGCACTGAAAATCGAGAAGAAGGAAGGCTTCATACCGAACCACGTCCGCATTGGTCTGGAAGTGTCTGCTGACAGCATGACGGTGAAGCAGATCTTGGTACTCTATCAGAAGAACTACGCAGACTTCAATGATATGCTGTCGCAGAGGATTCGAACACGAGAGCGCAAAAGAAAATCAAACCTTAGTATCAAAGAACTGGTGTGGTTCAAAAATGACGTCAAGGACGGCGTGATCCAGGGTGACAAAGAGCACTACTACTTCACTTTTGACAGGTACCACTTTCATGGTAGAATAAGCACTAAAATGGAGCCCGCGCTCATTCAAAAGATCCTCAACATCATGATGAAATACAACTTGAACTTTCCGGTGAATTTGGGCGGCTAGAACCATCCAAACACGGTCGTTGGTCGTTGTCCTGAAATACAAGTGAAGGGCACTCCTGCGGGATTTGACAGGAGTTGAACGAGGTTTAATAGGAAGTGAGGGTGTCATTATTAGCAAGAACGAGCCGCTGATAGGAGTTTTGGAAGTGACCCAAGAATGAAGAGGATACCTGTAATTGTACTAGTTCTCATTCTGGCCGCTTTTGCTGCTGAGCTGGCTATTCCAGCATTGGCTGTGATGGATGTCAGCAATGCGATGGGTGCCCACTACGCGCTTGATAAGAAGTCGTACGCTCCAGGAGATTTTGGAAGGTTGCTGCTGGTGGTCAGCAATGAGGAGGACGCCACCGTCAACATTTATGGGGCACAGATGAACATAACCGGCATCGGATTCTTCAAAGTTTCGTGGCCGAACCTAACCTGTCCGACATGGTCTACGGACGTGTACTTGGGTGGGCACGCCTGCCTGCTTGAGAAGGGTACACCATTGAACATAACAGTCACGTTCAAGATACCTATCGATGTGCAGTCGCGTGAGTACGCGTACACATGGAGTGTTGAAGAAGGACGAGGCACGGGGGGCAGTGTACCATGGCCAACCGGATCAGGCACATTGTGGGTTGCTCGGCCTGGGGAAACGCCTACGCCAATAGAACGCTCTCAAGCAGATCAGTTAAATTCAAACTTGCAGCTTCTGGCACTGATAGGCATACCCCTGCTCGCGATCGCCTACCCGTTAGTAAAGTGGAAGAGCAAGCTGGCGGCACGTTTCATCATTGCCGGAATTGTCATCGTGCTTGTATTGAGCAAAGAGTCGCTCGGCCCATTCATCCTCGTACCACTGGCTGTACTGGCATTCCTAGCCGTCATTTACAAGCTCGCTGGGTGGCTGCTTCATCGAAGGAAGCCGCAACCTCCTGCGGGGGTGACTGAACTGTCGGTGGGCGCAAAAAAGATTAGAAGAGGTGCAAAGTGGATTGCGGTCTTAGGCCTACTGGCCGCCATAAGTATCATTGTAGCCGCATTATATGCTGCCGCCCCAACGGGCGCCATGATCAGCCCGGTGCCAAACACGCCACTCTACGAGTACCTAACCACGATTTGGGCTTGGTATGATGATTGTCTCTTCATTATAGTGGCCGCTCTGTCCGTTTATTACATTGCCGGCGGAGCAAAAGTGCAGAAAATACGCTCCTACATTGAGCCAACAAGAAAGAAGGAAGAAGTCAAAATGTTGACGCCCCCGCTGGAACCTACACGGCGCCGGCTTGTAATGCGACGAAAAGGCATTCTTATGATGGTTTTGGCCCCTCTGGTCTTTGTTCTTAGCGGTTTGTTTCTTGCAAACACTATAATGTATCCTGCTGATAGTCTTCCCTACTTTGTGGGTGAAGTGCTGTGCTTCATTCTTGCCCCTGTGATGCTGATCGTGGGCATCACGATCTTCGTTAGGTCACGAAAGCGGAACCTATCATGCTAGCATTTTTCGGCAGGGCACATCACTCCATGTTCCCCCGCTGCAGTATCTTTTAATGTGCAGGGAGGCCAGTTACGAGTGGAGAGCTGAATTTGACCAGGCCAAAATGGATGAAGGATCGAAAGAAGATGGCCGGCAGAATGGGCAAGAGCGGCAGATCTAGATAAACAAAAATAGGCTTCACGAAACCTGCGAGCGTAATTGGTTTTGTAGTGTTTCGTTTAGGTCCTTCAGGAAGCTTGCGGGATCCTCTGAGGGTATGTAAGCTCCCGCGGCCACGTTGTGGCCTCCTCCAAAGCCTTGATGTCTTGGCGTGGTTTCAGTGAGCGCGGCACCCACATCTATGCCTTTCTTCAGCAGGGTTTCTGGTGCGCGGGTTGACATTTTTGTTCCGCCACGTTTTGACTTTGCCATTATTATGACCACCTTGTCTTTGGTCAGCAGATTGTTTGCATTAATGATTGATGAGATCGCACCGGTCATGCTTTCCATTATGTTGTCGCCACCGTTCACTGCCCACAGGTGGTCGAGCTTGATTATCTTGTTGTCGTTCTTTCTGATCCAGTCAATGGTAGTGGCGATGGTTCTGCGGTAGCGGGTTACCACGTCCGTTACTTCATTCATTACGTCTCTGTCTCCCATTGCTAGGCTAACGCCGAGTGATGGCTGTCCCATCCTGCCACAGGCATTTAGGACCGATGAGAACTCTCTAGCATCCCTTGTCGGGTGTTCCTTTGATTCGTTGAGGAACGTGTACGCGGTACCGATCATTCCAAGCGCGGCGTCTCCGGGAACACCTCTCGAGGGAAGGAACTTGATTATTGCGGTAAGGATCTGTTGTTTTTCTTCAAGGGACAGGTCAATAGCAGTTCGGAACTTGTCACCGGTCTTTATTGGGATTCCAATCGAGGTTATGAGAGCAAGGCAGTTGTCCTCTCGTCCGCTCAGGTCTGGTAAGTATGGGGTTGACGTGTACGCCAGTGCTCGGTGTATTGGACGACTTTCACGCCCATAGACGAGAATATCCAGCCCGGTCTGCAGTAAACCCTCGGCCTTTGCATCCTCAACAGCTATCAGGTTTAGGCCAACCAGCGCTCGGTCTCTACCCTTCCTGTCCTGCATGTCCCCCAACGCGCCTAAGACACTGAGGCAGCTCAGGTCCCTGTTCCCGCCGAGGGCTCTTGCAACCGTGTAGCACACACCAGCGGCACTAATCTGCATGGCCCCGTCCATTCCAAAATCATGAGGGTTCAACTGCGTGAAGTTAGCGTTCGGGGTGCCGTCAGATTCGTGGTGGTCTAGGATGATTGCAGGTACGGTCACATACTTGTTTATGAGGTTTGCGTAGCCACTGCCGATGTCCGAGAACACGAATAGGTCGTACTGGTCAGCAGCTATCTCTCGAATGTTTTCCAGGGTGAGTTCCTCCACGATCCGCAAGCGAAAGCGAAGTTTCAGGCGGTGCAGGATCATACACACGATTCCTGCGGATGACAACCCGTCCGTGTCGTTGTGACTGATAACCTGCACGTGTGTGTCGTTTGAGGCCGCGTCTCTCAGGAGCTGTGCGATCTCGTCCGCTCGCTTCAGAAAAGCTGTTTTCTGTTCTTCCGTTACTTCCGGTCCTGACTGTGCCAATTTGGCTCGCTTTCCATTTGTGCTGTGAGAATTGGGCCACACGGGTATCGTCCCGACCGCCCTCGCGGCGCCTGTACGTTAAAGAGGGAACGTACCGGCTAGGCCCGTGTCACAGAGAGGCGTCAAGATAATATAAAGCTTTCGACGGAAGTTGCAGTCTAAGATTAACTGTTTTTGAAAACAGTATGGCTTAAATATTCTGGTCGCTTAAGACTAAGGGAGGGTTAACCATGGATGAGCTAGAGGCCTACCGAACGGGTGGACGAATAATCTCTAAGCTGCACAGGTTCATTCCCGGGTTGGTGCACGAGGGCTTTCCCATTCGGGAGCTCTGTGAGCGAGTTGAAGCTGAGACGATTGCTCTGGGAGGGCAGCCCGCGTTTCCATGCAACGTTGGCATTAACGAGGTTGCGGCCCATTACACGCCCACATGGAATGATACGGCCACGCTGCCGAAGGGCGCAGTTGTTAAAGTCGATTTTGGTGTTCACATCGATGGCTACATCAATGATTCAGCGCTCACAGTTTCTTTGAACCCTGTATACGACCCGATGATTGAAGCGGCCAAGGAGGCACTTAGGCGCGGAGTTGGGATCGTGTCCTCGGGGGTAAAGTTTGCAGACGTCGGGAAACAAATTGAGAAGACGATCATGCAGTATGGTTGTAAACCCATTCGTAACCTCTCAGGGCATAAGATCGAGCGGTACACAATTCACGCCAAGGTGTCCGTTCCAAACGTTGCCGGGCCAGCGCCTGGACGGTTTGAGGTCGGAGAAGTCTATGCGATTGAACCATTCGTCACCACGAGAGAGGCTGCCGGCAAGGTGGAGCATTCTGAACAAGCATTCATCTACCGAATGGTTCGAAATAGAGGCGTTCAATCTGAGTCAGCGAAGAGGATCATAGAGTATGCTCAAAGAACGTACAGAACTCTGCCATTTGCACCGAGATGGATCTATTCCGCACTGGGCAAGACCATCTTTGAGAAAGGCTTTCCTGAAGCAGTTAGCACAAGATGCATACTAGGCTACCCGGTCCTAATTGAAGCAAGCGGGAATGTTGTGACACAGGCCGAGCACACGCTGATCGTGAGAAAGAACGGCTGCGAGGTCCTCACAGCCTAAAGGGAAGTTGTCAATGAACAAGCAACAGTTAAACCTTGACAGTGAGGAAGGAAAAATCATGAACCAGCTGTGGAAGGCTGGTCAGCTGATGCCGAAAGATGTTGCCAAAGAGTTCAAGATTTCACAGCAGCAAGCAAACGTTACACTCCGCAGGCTAATCTCAAAAGGACTAGTCAAAGTTGGAGAAACAGTTAGGTCAGGTAGAAGAGGACGCCCAAGCATCACCTATCGGCCAAGAATCTCAAAGAGAGAGTTCGGTGACAGGCTGGCCGAAGAGCTGAGACTCGCCACCCTAGACGTTGATCAGAAGTTTGGGCTATCAAAGGAAAGGGTGCAGACTTTTATCGCAACCCTACGAACAATGCATGAGTAGGCAGTTAAGCATGATCCGGCTGATCGATTTCAAAGAACAGAAGAAGAGAATGGACAAATGGAAACATAAAGAAAAGGGGCTCCTCGCGTTCCTGATTAGCCAGCATGCAAGTTACAGGGCCAAGGGTTTCGAATGCATCGGCCACTTCACAAAGCCCGGAGCTTTTCATCTAGCCAAAGCCTTGGACCGGCAGATGCGAGACGTGATTCTGATAGAAACAGGCGAAGTTACAGCCACAAGCAGGATACCAATCTACGATGTCTACCGGTCATACCAAACTCGGAATCGCACAGGAGCGAATGCTTGACATCCTCCCCCGACTAAAGGTCGGGGGATTCCTCTAGGTTCACCTGCAGATTTCTTGTCTGGATGAGCCTTGGGTGTGTCATCACCCGGTTAATGACTCCTCTCTCTTTGCAGGAGACGAGTCCTATATTCAGTGCACCGACCACGTCCCTGTGAGCTTCCCTACCACAGCTGAGACATCTGAAGAGACGCTTACGTTTCTGGACGTGTTTGCTGCGGCACCATGGGCATCTCGAGGATGTACCTCTTTCGCTTCGCGTTCTTACCCTGATGCCATGGTTCTCGGCAGTGCACTTGAGTCGTTGCAGGATGTACTGGTTGCTCCAAAAGTTGTGCAACATGGCGTTCACAGGTGCTGTGTGATTGTTGTTGTCTAGGACGTGTTTGAGATCTCCGGCCACTATCGTGGACACGTTCTCGTTGAGACAGCGTTGTGTGTAGTCTGCCACGATACTGTTGACTGCTTGATGGAAGCGGCGTTGGCGTAGCCTGTAGAGACACTGGATGTGGTGCGAAGTGTGCTGTCCTTTAGGTAGCATACGCTGTAGCTGCGTGATGCGGCTGGTTTGGTACCACCAGTCGGCCAGCAGCGGATTTCCCGAGTAGGCTATGACCTGCTTGGCATCCTGAGTCCATCCGGCTATGATGCAGCGTACACCAATGTCTACAAACGCCCGTTCGCCATTTTTTCGGAAACGTGGCCTGGTGACCACCATTGACTGTTGGGCGTTCCATTGACCATCGAGTGCATCATGCTTTAGGGTTAGAGTGCCCTGCTTGCCCTGCCATTCAGGTTTTCCGTGTACGCGTCCCTTCAAGCCCAGAGGCAGTTTGAGGCGTTGTCCATTGATGGTGTAGCAGTCGTTTCGTATGATGATTCGTGGGATGCGGTTGCCTTGCTTGTCCTTCCAGTACCCTGGTGGATTCGCATATGTGACTCCTTTTAGCGTGCCCTGTTTGAGCAGTTTGAGCTGTCTGAAGAAGCTTCTCCACGCCTCATCGTTCTTGCGTATTGTCTGCTGTGCAGTAGCGGACCCGATGAGCTTCTTGAACGCGTTGTATTCCCGTTTTGAGGCCCATGTGAACTTGTGCTTCCAGAAGGATTGTCGCCGCTTGTAGGTTAGGATGTTCCACAGGATTGTGCAGTTGTCTCCGAGGCTGAACGCTCTCTTGTCGTCTTTGAATTTCACCTCCAACGTGTTGGAGCGCCTGTGCGGACGCATAATTCCTCGCACCTAAAAGACGTGGCATGTGCTTTTAAACTTTGTTTTTGCAGGCGGCCATTCATCCCCTGACTGAAGGTCAGGGGCTTTCTGGCTCAACTTTGTAATCTGGAAGGCACTGTCGTTGAAGGCATTTAAGGGCGTACCGTTAGACGTGCGGAAACAATTCTCACTCGTCCTTCTTTAAGTTGCTTTTTTCAAGGGTTCGACATAGGCAGTTGCTAGAGTGTAACCTTTCCCATCACACTGCCAGCACTTAGCTTTGAAGTTCTTACCGGTCTGGTACTCTGTATCCCAGTACCATTTCCTTCCCTTGCAGAAGTCACACCTGATCTTTACTTGTACCACTCACACCCCCTCCAATTCATGCATAAGATTGGCTGCTGCGCAAGATTTAAAGCAAAGGGCTTGCTCTCTTAATGGTGGTATGGGGCGATTGGAGTGATTAAGCTTCCGGGTGCAACGGCGTTTCTTTCCAAGCTTCCGATAATCCCCGGCGAGGCGTTTCACGCCGAGTGCGAGCTGCTGCCAGGTCTAAGTCCATTCCTGAAGGGGCGAGCCTGTGTGCGGGTGGGTGACGGTGGCCCTGACCTAGAAATTTTCGTGAACCCTGATGAGCTGCCAACGAGGAACGGACGGAGGTACGTGCAGCTGCTCGTTGACTCCATGAATAGGCCCAAACAACCAGACGAGTTCATCCTCTGCGGGCTCTGGAGTGCAGTAGACCATACAGTGAGAGATCAAGTTCCAGGGATCTGGATAGCACTCAAGAAACTAGTGGATCCGTTTCCCCCAATAGTTCGAGACGAACCTAACCTATGATCCCTGCTAGTTATTTGGGTGGAGAACCGCCCTTGTTTCTAGGATATTACGAGTTTGTATCACACCCTCAACCCCGGCATACTCACTGCCGATGGTTTCCGTGACCATTCTTTTCAGTCGGTAGTCAAGGGGGGCTTTTTTAAGGAACTCATCCTTTGTGAGCCCTGGTCCCGTGATTACGATCTTCGCGAGCCTTGACTGGGTTCGGAGCAGATTGTTGGCGTGTTCAGCAGCACGGCGGTAGTAAATAATCAGTTTGCGTTCTCGGTTTCGTTCGTACCGTCGTGCGCTCTGCCCGCCCTTCCCGGACTTTCCACCAACCCCTGACGTCAGCACGTCTAGGATCCTCCAGTCCGGTCCATCGAGGAGCCCAATGGCACAGTCGGAGGCATCGATCGCTATAACCGCCACTAGGTCAGTGTGCTCTTCCAGCACCTCCAGAGGCGCCGTGTAGAATTCACCACCGCACCGGTAGACATAGCTCTGGACTCGCTTTGAGGGTTCAAGACTGGTCGACCAGTACGAACCGTTAACGAAACCAGCAAAGATAGCCAGTCCATTCTTTGGGAGTTGACCGCAGTTCCTTAAACTCTGAGACAGGTGCGTGAGCGTTTCAAGAACTCGCTTGCGAGTCACGTTCGAACGAATGTTGGAGGCCGTGACTGCCTCCGACCGCAGTCAGTTAGCAGCCTGGTCTGGGTGGGTATCGGGCGGAAGGTATACTGAGATAAGTTCGGTTCCGCGCCCTCTAACCGACTTAAGAGTGCGCAGGTTCTCTATTGTGTCTGCCATCGTGGTCCACCAATGAATCAACTGTTATAGGCAACTTATAAAGGATGGCTTTACCCTTTGAGTAAGCTGAACACTATCCTTTGCTTGTGGCTTCGTTCTTGGTCAGAGTTCTGACTTTGCTGTGAAGGTCTAGTTCAATTCTTTCTAATGTAGGCCAAAGTGTAAGTGGTTTTGGGAAGGGGTGCCATTCTTGTTTGTAGGCATATCCAACGAATCCCATGCCGCGCCGGTCACCGAAATGTGATGTTTTCAGTGGAACTGCAAAATAGGGGAGGGTAGCCCAATATTTGTTAGATCGAGGGACTGCAGCTTTGATTGCTTGTTTCAAGTTGTGTTCCCATGAATCCGCGAAATTAAGCCTTTGAATGTGGAGATGTAGTTCACCGTCCTCTTTGAGTCGGTAGAGTGACCCAACTTGGTATGTGAAGTAACCCCAACCATATGCCTTTGTCTGGTCGAGTTTAATCTTAGGCAACTTCCTTCGCCTTCGGCTGTTAGCGGGCATTTTGGATTAGGGTTAACGATGCTTAATGGTTAAGCCAATACCCTAGAGCATAACAGAATTCCGTTCAAGCATCACGTGTTCACTATTGCTTCGATTGGAGCGGGGTTGTACTGTTCGAGGCTGCACTTGCGACAGATGTTGTGGATGAGGCCGCCGAACTCGCAGATCTTTTTACACTTGGGGTGGCTGCCTTTGCTGCCAACTCCGGTGTGGCTGCACGATTCCCACATGTGTTTGTGATCGCTGACAAGCTGTACTGCCCAGTTCTCTAGCTGCGCCTGCTTGTCCATGAGAAAGGCTCCATCATTAACAACCAACGGGGGAAAGTTCTTTTGTTTCTCATTCAATTGTTTGAAGAATGCAACGAGCACCGCAGCGAGGGCTCTATCTCCCTCCGCAGCCCAGTACCCTCCGTCGCTCTGCGCGCTATCAACCAGCCTTCTAGCCCATTTGTAATATTTTATTGCTTTCTCTAGTCCCTTGCTTGGGCTTAGATGTTCATACTCACCAACGGTGCTGCTCTGTTCGCCCGCCTTTCCGGTCATCACGAGGTGCAGTTGAGTGAAAAATTCTTTAGGACTCACCATCTTCCATTCCATCTCCGAAATGTAGAGGGTACCGCTTTCTGATTTAAAGTTTGTGGAAGGTTTGAGGCTTCAACAGCTCTGCCAATGAAAACGTTTTAATGTGCCTTTTTCAGTGTTGTTCATAGCGATGAAGGCATTGAAACAGGTCTTTTTTGTGACTACCAACAGAGGCAAAGTAGAATCCGCGAACATGATCCTGAGCAGTTACGGGATTGAAGCAGTCCAGGTTGCTAACCCGGTAGATGAACCGAGTGAGACGAATGACCCTAAGAGCATAGCTAGAATGAAGATTCTCAGTGCAGTGCAAGCTCCAGGAATGGTGAAGGCAACGCTGATCTGTGAGGATGGAGGTTTCTTCGTGAACGTTCTCAACGGAAGGCCCGGGGCCAGTGTGCACCGGTACCTGACAGAGCATGGCCTAAACGGCTTGCTGGCCGAGTTGAAGGGTAAGGAGGACCGGTCAGCCTTCTTCTACGGCGTCCTCGCCTGCATGACCCCTGAAATGAAAGAACCCGTCTACTTCGAGGAGAGAATCCGAGGACAGATCCTCAAAACTCCAAAAGGGTGCTTGAAATCGTACAGTTGGTCAGCCCTTCACCAGGTCTTCGTTCCAAACGGTGAGAACAAGGCCATCGCAGAGATGAACGAGAACGAGTACCAACAGTTCAGACTGAAACAGAACTCAAGGTTCAAAAGATTAGGAGAATTCTTAACCGCCAAACCACCGAGTTAGTTTGTAGGTTATGCTGGACGCTTCTCGAATTTTGGAGTCCAGACGCACGTGATCGTGGGGTCAAGGCGGGCTCGTGCTGCGGCTATTCCCGCGTGCCAGCTTCTAGGTGCGGATATTTTGACTAGAGCCATCTTTTGGTCTGCAAGGAGCTTGAAGAAGCTCAGGTGAAGAGTCAGTTTTCCATCAGGTGTGATCTCGCACATCTGTTGCCCATTCAGTGAGCTGAACGTATCCGGGCGGTGGGCACCCTCAAACATGTATATGGTTGTGTTTCCGTCAGAGAAGGGATGAAATAAGGTCATTGGCCATACGTTGCGGCTTGGCTCGGGCGTTAGCGGGAGCAAGTGGTCCACCGCATAGAACACCTTATCTCCCTGCTGCATGATGTCCTTTGTATGGATTATGTAGAACTCAGTTAGTTCGGTCTTTCGCTTTGATGCTAGGCTCTCCACGACAGCTTCATTTGGGAAGTTCACGCACGTTTCCACAAGCCTCTGCTCCGTCGGTTTATGACTACCAAACAAACCCATGCTTGTTCACCTGCTATCCTGTGTGAGTATCTCTTGACAGAACTATCTATGTGTAACCACTTTTATGCTTTTCGGTTGCCAAGGGAACGTAACGGGACTCTGTGCTTGAGTTTCTCAAAATTTGAGAATTATATATAAACTCGTCACCCACACTGCAACAGCACATCCTGCTACTGCTGCCCGCTAAAGGGCTTTTCAGCCATGACCTGCCAGTGACTATGGCGTATCCACCGCTCGTCTCCCTTCTCGTTCAGCTCAATCTTGATCATGTGAAACTGTTTCATCAGATCCTCAATATCAGGTCGGTCACAGAAGTGATGGGGAACTCCCCGGTCTTCTCCTGTGTCGGGAATGTAGGTGTCGGGTTCGATCATCACGCCACTGCCATAGCGGTGACTTCTTGTTGATATGAATGTGATGTACAGGAGCCCGCCAGGGCATAGTACCCGATGAATCTCGTTGATAGTTTTTTGCACGTTTGCGCGAGTGTTGTGCTGCACGACGTAAGCACTCACCACGCCACCAAAGAAGCTGTCAGGGTACGAGATGACAGTCATATCGGCCTTCTTCAGTTCAGCGTGCAACTCTTCACGGCGAAGCCACTCTTCGGCTCGCTTCAAGGCGACCTCTGAAATGTCGGTTCCGTACGTCTCGAAGCCCTCGCGGGCTAGATAAATTAAGTGTCTACCGGCGCCACAACCGTGATCGTAGACCCGCTTGAAATTTCTGGCCCTGAGCAGGGAGACGAGCCATACCGCCCACTCATCCGGATTTTTCCACACAAACTTTTCGTCCTTGAACAGTTCATCCCAAGTCGGCAGCTTTCTCACCAACCATGTACGCTCGACCGCAAACATATAAGGCTTGAGGGCATGACCCTTGGACGTTTTTTAAGCTTCAATTGGAAGAGCTTAGCAATCAGTGTGCAATGAGGAAAGGGTTTGAATGGAAAGGCTTGAGGAAAGACGGAACCATGAAGAACGGTTTCGAAACGTAGGGCTATTGAAGCCTGTTGTCAATGCCCTAATCGTTGTTGCTCAACCGATCAGAGATAATGTGAAGAAAGAACTGATCGATGAATTCGATGGAGGGAATATTGACTGTCGTCACGAGCGGAAGCATTGGGTGCGTGATTGGGGAGAAGAGGATAAACCGTCCTTCCACCTGAAACAGCATCCGGACGGCACAATTAAGCTCAGTGGTGTAGACTTCACGGAGGGTGCTATAGGAACGCATCTTGAAATCAGTGGAAATAAGAGAGTGATCCGTGTGGATGTAAGCTGGAACGTGGATAAGATCATGCGCATCCTAGACAAAGCCAAGCTAACCTACATCGTGGATGACGACTATGAGTGGCCGTTCCAGATTGTTACAAGCACAATTGACTACCTAAACGGTAAACTGAAACAACTGTAGAGGAAATTACGTCTCAGACGGACACAAAACTTTTGAGAGCAGCCTGGTCCGTAAAGAGAGCAATTATTTCTGACCAGTTTTTCGCCACTCGTATTCGCGGGTGGGATAGGGTGTTCTGACCCCAGAGCTGGGTGAGAAGGATCCCGTTATGGCTCGGGGATGACTCCACAAAGGCGCGGAGGTTTTTTTCATAATCGTCTATGAGAACATCTGCGGGTATGTTTGCCTTGCCGGTGTCCCACGTGTTCAGGAGCAGGGGGTCAAAGCCAAAGTTCTTTTGAACCCAAGCAGCTCAAATGCTCTCAGTTTCTTTGATCGTTGTGGTGGCGATGATGATGTCTGCAACTCTACGGATCGCTATCACTCCCTCTTTAGCGCCTTCAACAACCGGTATGCTCATAATCCAGTCTGGGTCGTGTAGGTAACGTTCGATGAGCGTGGTGAACGTTGATGGACCAATCTTCTGGTTCCACACAGTCAGGTCTGTAGGGACCATGTGAATTCCAAACTCGGCGTTAGCACGCGCCAAGAGGGGTAGTGTTGGGTTTCCAAGTACGCTATCGATGTCAATGGCTACTACGAGTCGGCGAGGCGACGTCATGCTCAGTCTTATTATGCCACAGTTTATAAGGCTAGTTTTTCACTAGCTTAAGAGCCTCACGGCATGAGTCGACTAGGTCATAGTTGAGATGGGTTCTGGGGATCCTGTGAGTTACTTCATTCAGCGCTGTGTCAAAGTCAATGGCCTTGTAGAGGGCCAGCACGGCAGCAGCAATTGTTGGGGAGCGGCTTATCCCTGCGCGACACTGAATAACGATGCGTTGCTTGCTAAAAGTCTGTAGCAGGGTCAACGCTGTCTCTAGCTTCGTTTGTATAGCTCTCGGATTGTTCGTGCCATCGTTCAGGTCTGAAACGTTGATTATGATCACTCCAGACTCGTACGGTTCATTCTCCGCTACCACTCCCAACCTGTCGGTTATCCACGATATCAGTTTTGTTCGCCCCTGTATTCTCGCGTTCTAATGCCTCCGGTCTAACTTAAAGATTACTCTTGAGGTGAAGGCATCGTATAGACGATTCATTCTGTTCGCTTATATGCTGTTTCAGTGAGTGTCAAGACTGAATGAGTGGAGGTGAATTAACCAGTGGCTCTACCCCCTGTACGCGTATTCGTTGGTGTCGGCCTGATCTCAATCATACTTGAGATTGTGGTGGCTATCGCTATCGTCTGGTTGGCGATCAAGTTGGGCAAACTAGCGGACGAGTACTCAGCAAAGCTGAAAGCAAAAGCAGCGTGACCCACCCCTCCAACGAAAAAGTGGCCCGGATTTAGGAGAAAGCACGCTTGAGGCTTTGAAAAAGCGGCCCTGATTCAGGAGTAGCGACGGGTCTACTCTTTGGGAGGCTCGCCTTCCCAGTTTTTAACGCCTAGAAGAGTCAGCACCTCTCGAATGCTACCGAAGGCGGTTAGTAGAAACTTGACCCTCTGTTCTTTATTGCTAGTGAGCTTTGCCCTGAGGATCAGAACATATGCCATGTCAAGTTGAGTTTTGATGTACTCCTCGTTGCCTAGGATGAAACGCGATTCATCATTCAACATGTTTCCTCTCACCAAGTACCTGTCAGGGTAACTTAAAAGGAGTCCATGAACGGAAAGAGTCCCAGCCTTTTATATTTGATGGAATAGAATTGAAGTAGTGGTGGCAAGCACAGTGCCAACAATTTCAAACAAGATCGATCTACTGCACATATCACCCACGCGTCAAGTTGCTGCACTGCTGGCTGAAGCGGGAAAACAGAGGAACATCATATCGTTCGGCGGAGGTGCTCCAAGCCTTCCACCCCCAAAGGAAGTGTTAGATGAGATGCGGCGAATGCTCGCGGAGGCACCTATGACGGCGTGTGCCTACGTTGGAACACGGGGTCTCCTGGAGCTACGTCGCTTGCTGGTTGACGATTTCACGAGAGCAGAGGGAACAAAATATAACCCGGAAAGTGAAGTGGTCATAACAGATGGTGCGACTGAGGGCGTCTTCGCGACTCTCACAACAATTCTAGGAGGAGGCAATGAAGTAATTCTTACGGACCCAACGTATCTTGGATTTAATGAAGCAGTCAAACTTGCGGGCGGGCGCGTCGTAACTCTACCGGTTTCGGTCAACGAGGGATATCAACCAGACATTGAGAACCTCAAGAAGCTGATCACCAAAGAGACTAGAGCGTTCATCCTTCTCTCCCCGGACAATCCGACCGGAAGGGTAGTCAGGGAGGAGTTTGTTAAAGCTCTGCTTGATCTAGCTGCCGACCACGACTTCTGGGTCATATATGATTCAACGTACCAAGACATACTCTATGAGGGAACGCCTCTCAGGATCTGTAGTCTTGCGAACGGCCGTGATCACGTCATAACCATAGGAAGCTTCTCAAAACAGGCCTCGATCCCGGGCCTTCGCCTCGGGTACGTCATGGCACCACCGGAGGTAGCGGATGCCGTAGAGAAAGTTAAGCAGTACCTGACGGTTGCTCCAAACACACTAGGCCAGTATGGAATGATCAAGTTCCTTTCAGACAACATCAAACAGAGGTACCTGCAAGAGACGGTCTTGCCTACTTACAGGACGAGACGAGACTTCATGGCCAAGTGCATCGAAAGAGATCTACCTCAGGCAAAAACTTCGCTCCCTGCCGGTGCTTTCTACTTCTTCGTCGACATGACTCACTACTTGGACGCTATGAAACGAAACGATAAGGACTTCTGCAACCGCGTGCTTGAACGAAAGAGCGTCGTAATGATCCCGGGGTCGTTCTTCGGTGCGAACAGTGCAGGACACGTCAGAATGACATTTGTGAGCGAACCCGAGGAGAGAATCTCTTTAGGCATAAAAGCCATAGCAGGGTACGTCTTCAGCTTCACATTCTAGGACACGAGCGCATGGTTTTCTTGCTCAATTCCTCGCCAACCGGGACTTTAACCGCTCAGCACCACCATGGCCTTCTGATATCTTTCGTAGAGCTTGGGATGGTTTTGTTGAAGCCAAACAGGCCCTCGGTCAGTTGCAGGTGTCAGATGGTCTTTGATGTCAGCCAGCTTGACACTCACGGCAAGAGGATCTGATCTAAGCCTCTCGATGTAATCCTCGTAACGCTCACATTCCTTTCGCCAGGTCAAGTGGTCTACAGCGTTTACAATCGCGTCCGAGTATCCCCTAACTCTCAACTGATCGAGAGTAACGCTTGTTTCTTCAATCGTATCATGAAGAAGACCAACTATCTGTTCTTCAGCAGATTCCAGCATGAGCGCGACGCGCAGCACGTGTAGGATGTATGGTGCTCCCCCCTTGGCCGTTCCACCACGATGAGCTTGAACGGCGAAAAGAATCGTGTCCTCCACGCTTGGTAGTGGGAGTTTGCTTGTTTGGGTCATGGTGAAGTTCCTTCTGGGCCGTAGCAGGCATTAGAGAGAAGGCTTCTTAAAAACATTATGACCACCTTGAAAAGGCATGGTTTGGAAAAGTTTTTAACTCAGGCAGCAGATACCTAAATAGTGATGGTGCAAATGAAGCTCCAATTGGTGAACGTGGTTCCTGAAAGTTTTCGCTACGAGCTCATCGCCCTTCTAGTTTGCAATGTAGCAGGCATAGGCTTGTTCGCGTACTCTTGGGTAAACTATGGACTCGCGAGATCATGGTTCCTGATAGGTATCCCTCTATCAATAATGCTCGCTCTGGCGTTCGTGATCAAGATGGGACGAATGGTTCAGCAGGAGAGAAACGACTGGAAGTACATAAACAAGAATGCTTTTGGCATCCTGTTTCTGTGCCTCATCGCCGAGATAACCTTGATGTTTCTAGCCCCGGCCTTTGTGTACATTATCGCTCCCGCCTTCCTCTATGGATTATGGCAGCTCGACAAAGTAGATGCTTGATGAAGTTGTGCCTGAAGGAGAGAGAACGATGAACGCAATTCTTCGAGCTTTGTTGTTAACCATTGAACGCTTCGGTTTCGCCTGCTGGGTTTACGTGGTTGCTTTTCAAATCTTTTGCCCAGACTCGGTGTACTGGAACCTCGCCGTATGGATTCCAATTCGACTCGACTACTTCGGTGAAGCTGCTTTCATCCTGTCCGCGCTAGCCTTCTTCATACGCAAGGCCAGCGAAAAACAAGGAACGAGTTAGAGATACCGATAATACTCGTGATTGTTGCAGCTTGTATTATTTTACTTGCTGCAACGTTCAACAACCTTCGAGACATGAGTAACTGAGGGACATGGTTCTCGTTTTTTCCAAACGATCGTGTTGGTCTTTAGGTTGCGGACTTCTAGCACACGGTGGAAGGGAATCAAGGTTTCGTCAGAATCTGATGAGCTATCGTTGAATGTGAAGTAGGATTTGCCGAGGGTATCAATGGCAGATGCCTTGATTTGCTTTTCGTTACCTGGTGCTCCCCTGTGACGGTAGGTGATTTGATAATCGGCAGAGTTCTTTCTGGAGTCCCACCGCAGCCCACTCAGAATGTTTTTCAGTGGATGCACCATCACGTCTCACCTCAATACCCATGAAGCTGCACACCTTCATATATTAATGTTTGCTCACCGGGTTGAACGATAACTGCTTGTACATCATTGCCTGCGAATTCTCTTCAACAGGGAGAAACAAAAATCAGGTCGGGAGTTGTGGTCGGGTTAAGTGGAAGGCAGAAAGACCGCCGTGAATGTGTGTGAGCCATCAACCTGATATGGGAAGCTTGAACGGTAAGTGTATATGACTCCATCCCGTTTCCAGCACTGGAACTTGTACCCGTCCACGTTGCTGACACTGACCATTATCACTGTGCCCTTGAGGTACGTTCCGTTTCCCTGGGTATTGTTGAGTCCTGACGGATTGGTGTTAACAGTGATTGTGTACTGGGGAACCTGTTGGAACACAGCTGTGAACGTGTGCGCTGCATCAACCTGGTACGGGAAGCTTAAACGGTAGGTGTAGAAAGCGCCGTCACGGTTCCACTGCTGAAACACGTATCCGCTCACACTGCCAACGCTGAATGCAATAACTGTACCTTTCGAATATGTTCCACCGCCCTTGGGGTTGTCGAGTCCTGATGGACTGGTGTTGACAGTAATGGTATACTGGGTTGACTGAACTGCTTGGAAGACGGCGGTGAATGTGCGTGGCATGTCAACAGAGTATGTGAAACTCAGGGCACTGGTGTAGTACTGACCGTCACGGTTCCACTGCTGGAACGTGTATCCGCTCACACTGCTGACGCTGATAGTGATGAGCTTGCCCGTAGGATATGTTCCGCTTCCCTTGGGATTGTCGAGTCCTGACGGGTTGGTGTTGACAGTGATGGTGCGCTGGGTTGGCTGATTTGATTGAAACACGGCTGTGAACGTGCGCGCTGCATCAACTTGGTACGAGAAGCTTGGCAGGTAAGTGTAGAATGTGCTGTTTCGTGTCCAGTACTGGAACGTGTACCCGTTTACACTGTTGACGCCGATTGTTATGATTGTGCCCTTGAGATATGTTCCACCTCCCTTGGGGCTGTCGAGCCCCGATGGGGTGGTGTTGACAGTGATGGTGTACTGGGGGATCTGTTGGAACACGGCTGTGAACGTGCGTGAAGTGTCAACTTGGTATGGGAAGCTTAGACGGTAAGTGTAGAAGGTACCGTTTCGTGTCCAGTACTGGAACGCATACCCTTTCACATTACTGATGCTGATCGTAACCACTGCACCTCGGGAGTAGATGTCTGCGCCCTGTGGGTTGTCAAGCCCGCTTGGGCTTGTGTTCACAGTTATCGTGCACGGGTTTGGTGGAAGACGTTTAAACATGGCGGTGAAAGTGTGTGAGTTGTCAACGGCGTAGCTGAAGTTCAGCTGTGTCGAATAGTCTACGCCATCCCTCCGCCACTTCTGGAAGGTGTAATTGGCCACGTTGCTCACGCTGATTGTGATGTTCACTCCCAAATGATATGTTCCACTGCCCTGAGGATCATCAAGGTCTAATGGGCTAGTGTTCACTGTGATCACATATAATCTCTGAGTCATGTTTGCTGTTTCCATAATGGGGCCGCTCATCGTTATGTTTGCGGGATTGCTGGTCCCAGTGTAGTTGCCTATACCTGAACCGATCCATGATGAGAAGGCGTACCCGGCAGCGGGTGAAGCGGAGATCAACACCACGCCATCAGCGTCTTTCCACCCGGAGAGAGGAGTGGCTGAGCCCCCGCTGGGCGGGTTCACTGTCATTGTTACGTAGTACTGTGTTTTCCAGTCGGCAGTCGCATTCTTTGGACCATTCATCATTATCGGGTTGCTTGTGAGACCCGTCCCGGAAGCATCTCCACTCCAACCCGTAAAGACATACTGGACGCCCGTACTGCCTGGAACGGTTCCGCTGGTGAGGGTTGCTTGTGTTATTGTGCCGTTGTCATACCAGCCCTCACTACCAGGAGTGTCATGGAGGGAGTTTACTGTTAAATAGTACTGGACCATGTAGCCGAACACGTAGACTCCTGAAGTGGCCGTGCCGTTCAATACATCGCTCGAGTACCACCGGGCAACAGAGGTTGAACCTTCAAGCGGGTTGGGTGTGACAGACCAAGTAGACCCAGCGTCTACCTGATAAGCTGTAGCGTTCATTGTTAACGCGTGGTCCTGCAGGGTGCCGTTCTGCATGCAGTGAAGCATGGGTGCTGAATAGCCTATACCCCCACTAACTTGGTAGCTCATGTTCATCGCAACGAACGATCGGGCAAAGTTTGCAGTTTCTGTGATCGGCCCGTTCATTGTGACGTTTGCTGGATTATCGTTGCCCGTATACTTGCCAGAACCGGTTCCGTTCCAGTCTGTGAAGTGCCATCCTGAATTCGCAGTAGCCCTGATCACAACAGTTTCGTCTCTAAGGTGCCACCCGGAAGCAGGAGTAACAGAGCCTCTCTCTGAAGGCACGGCCAACATCGTCAGATAATCCTGAGTACGATAATTAGCTATGACCATTCCATTCGTGTCTGGTACGATGTAGTTGTGCGACTGGCTACCCGTGTCATTCCAACTGTTCCAAACGTACTGAGTTCCCTCAACCAAGCTGACGGGAGACAAAGCGGTGAGATTGTGCGTGGTACCGGTTGACCAAGAGAAGGCGTGGGGCGTGTCGTACGCAACACTGTCAACCTCAACGAATCCATGACCTGTTGGGTTGCTCGTGATCGTGATAGTGACAAGGGTTTGAGCAAAATGTGCGATCTCACTGATTGGACCGGTCATGTTCATGGAAACGGGATTATTCGAGCCAGTATAGTTGCCAGTCCAGCCTGTGAAGTGCCACCAAGAATTCTCAGTAGCCCTGATCACAATAGCTTCACCTCTAGAGTACCACCCGGAGACAGGAGTAACAGAGCCACCCTCTGAAGGCACGGCCGCTATTGCTAGATAATCCTGAGTGTAATAGTTGGCTATGACTAGCCCACTCGTGTCAGGTACGATGTAGCTGTGCGACTGATCACCAGCGTCACTCCAATTGTTCCAAACGTACTGAGTTCCATTAACCAAGCTGACGGGAGACAAAGCGGTAAGATTGTGCGTGTCACCAGCCGTCCAAGAGAAGGTGTGGGGCGTGTCGTACGCAACACTGTCAACCTCGACAAATCCAGGCCCTGTTGTGCTGCTTGTGACTGTGATGGTGACAATGATTACAGGCAAGTGCCATACATACTCAATCGTGTGTGCTGCTTGAACATTCGTGAACGTGTAACTAGTGCCCACAGTCAAATCCCCACCGTCTACCTTGTAGCCATCACATATGTAGGCTCCATCAGGACTTGTAACACTCGTTGAGTAATCTTGACCTTCATCAACCCAGCCGCTTGAGGTTGGGCTTCCATGAGGAGAAGTTACTGTGATGTAATACTGAGGAGGTGGAGCAGTTGAATGCCACACATACTCAATCGTGTGTGCTGCTTGAACATTCGTGAACGTGTAACTAGTGCCCACAGTCAAATCCCCACCGTCTACCTTGTAGCCATCGCACACGTACTGGCCGTCAGGGCTTGTGACGCTTGTGGGGTAGCTATTCCCCGCGTTGATCCAGCCACTTGCCGTTGGGCCACCGTACAGTGAGGTCACCGTGATGTAGTACTGCTTCTGGTAGTTTGCTGTGAAGATTGTTAGCGACGTGGGTGACACCGTGTGTGATTGGGCTCCACTGTCACTCCAGTTCTGCCAAACGTACTGACATCCGGCACCACAGCTTACCGTTCCGATTGCCTCAATCGTGTGAGACTCTCCACTGGTCCACCAGGGGGTCGTGTATGGTGTGGTTTGTGCTGTGTCGTCAACTTTGATGAAGCCTGAGCCCACTGATGGGCTGGATGTGATGGTGTGCTGGTACTGGGTCGTGTACGTGGCCATGACTGTTTCATCATGGTCGGGTACGATGTAGCTCTGTAGCTGCGTGCCGCTGTTGTTCCAACTTGCCCAGACATATCGAACCCCTTCACCGCTGATGGGGGATAATGCCTCGAGTGTGTGCGTGTCACCAACAGCCCAAGAGAAGGCGTATGGCGTGTCGTATGCGCTGTAGTCAACCTCGACGAATCCGTGACCCGTTGGACTACTCGTGACCGTGATAGTAACAAAGGTTTGAGGTAAGTACCACACATACTCGATCATATGCGGGGCCTGAACGTTCGTGAACGTGTAACTGGTTCCAACCGTCAACGCACCACCATCTATCGTGTAACCATCACAGACGTAACCGCCGTCAGGACTTGTAACACTTGTCGGGTAACTATTCCCAGCATCAACCCAGCCGTTGGATGTCGGGTTACCGTGCAGTGAGGTTACTATGATGTAGTATTGAGTCTTGTAGGTACCCGTCACCGTCAGATCACCAATCACAGTCTGCGGGGATACTGGAGAAGTCTCAGTGAGAACATACTGAACGCCACTCGCTCCAGCCACGGAACTCTCATACGTGTACGAGATTTGGTGCCCATCATCTACCAAGACATCAACTGGAACAGCATAACTCACCGGAGTACCCCCGTCAATCTGATAAGTGACAGTAGGTATCGCAGCCGAACCTGTCTGAGTGAAAGACACTGTATGAGCAGATTGAACAATTAAGGCCCACGCGTACGCAATTGTGTGCGCTGCTTGAACATTCGTGAAAGTGTAGCTCGTACCTGCCTGGAGTGCGCCGTCGTCTATCCTGTAGCCATCACACGTGTAGCCGCCATCAGGACTCGTAACACCTGTCAAATAGTCCTGCCCAGAATCCACCCAACTGCTCGGGGTCGGACTGCCATATTCAGATGTGACCGTGATCCAGTACTGCGTCTTCCAATTGGCAGCCGCAGTCTTCGGACCATTCATCGTGATCGGATTTGAAGGTGAAGTTAAACCTGAAGCGTCACCACTCCAGCCCGTGAAAACATACTGGACACCTGTGTCACCAGAAACAGTCAGCGGAGTTATAGTGGCTGTCGGAGTTGAACCAGAATCATACCAACCTGCACCCCCAGGAGTACCATGCGCGGAATTCACAGTCAACAGGTACTGAATCTTGTAGTTACCAATAACGGTTCCCGATGCTGCGGGCGTGAAGGTTCCCTGCATTGCAGTTTGTCCGGCAGTTCCTGAAGTTGACGTCCACACGTACTGTTTCCCAGAAATTGTTGAGGAAATCGTCTGCATGAACGCGTAGGTAACCGATCCTTCTGTTACAGCCTTCGTATTGGAGCCACCAACATCACTATAGGTGTAGGCCACGCTATTGACCGTAAGAATTGTGCCCGAGGCATCAGAGCCAACAGGACCAGTAGTTGAGAAAGTGGTCGTGTAGCTGGACGGGTTGCCCCAAATCTCAAACAGGTAATCATAGTTTTGACCAACACTCGCCCATGTAACACCACTATCAGAGGAAAAGCAATATTTTCCGCCACCGTAGACATCTGAGGCAACCATCATCGCAAGAACTTCGTTGTTTGGGAAACTTCCAGTTGGTGCTCTGAAGACTATGGCGTATACTGTGTTCGCTGCAAGCACGTATTCGGTGAGGGCAATATTATACCATAGCCCGTTGCCATCGGTTGTTAGGGTATTGCCATTTATCGTTCCCGAAGTATGGTCGGCACCAGTTGGATGGCCATTTCCGTCTACGTCTCTTATGCTAAAAGTGACAGTTCCAGGCTGACCGTTTGGTGGAGTACGGTAGAGCTTCATATTAACAGACGTGATCGTGTGCCCTGTTGCGCCCACAGTGAAAGTTTGCGCTCTCCAGACAACATCGTGAGCACCCACAGCGGCGTTGGGAGTGGAAGTGTGGTATTCATATCGCTGCGTAGGTGGTGGCAAAATTGCGGTTCCTATGATAGCCCAATAGCTATTAGCACTAGCAACGCTCCCTCCCGCCGAGGTAGCACCAGCAGTATCATAATATTCGATTTCATTAGCCTCATAATTACCAGTGAATTGAGTATCAAGTTCATTTATTTCCGTGAAACCCGAAGCGGGAGAAATAGTTACTGCGTAAGTAGGATAAGCGAATACGCTATTGCCTCCAAACACACGTCGCCCACTAGTTCCAGTAGCAACAGCCACAGAACATGAAGCTGCATTGCAAGATGCTACGGCAGTACCTTCGAAGAATGGCGCAGACTGAGCGGTACCTGTTTCACTCACAACAACTGAAGACTGGTATGATCCTGCTTGACCGGTCAGAGCGATTGTTTCTGTTCCAGAACTAGAACGAAACAAATACCATAATGTAGTGGCTACCCAACCATTGTAAGTGGCGGTTGTCAACAATGACATTGAAGCTCCACCGATTGATACAGCTGTCGGACTGGTACTTCCCTCGGCTAAGTCGGCAAATGTTACAACTATGACGAGCGCATTTGCTACATGTGTGAAACTGAACGATGAGGCCGTGCTTGTGGTCGTGTTGTCTTGTGTAATGCCACCTGCATAAACACGAGGAATTAGTTGAAGTGGTCCAACTGGACTCGCAAGAAGTATCAGGAAAGCGATTGTGAGGAAAAGGATTGATACTCCTCGCGGGCAATTCAACATCACTTGTATTGCCTTTGCTTGATTGAGAGGTTTCGTGTGCTCGATGTACCTCCGATCATGGCTTTCCTTCGCACTCAAATCTCATCAATAATTCCCCTGTCTGTGTGCTTTTAAAGAGCATCAGGACAGGGTCCTGCAGATAAACTGTACTAACTCTACACCCTACCTTGTCGTCCCTAAAACAGAAAAACATAATGGGAGTAAGTTTGGTCGTGGAAGCAGGAAGCAAAGGTTCCTTGCATGCAAATAGAGTCTTAAAGAGCGTGCAAGCGTGCATAGGGAAGTTCATGACTTTTAGTCATGGGAGGCTGTTATCCCCACGTGATGATACTGTATTTGTTGTCCTCTGCGAACTTGGCGAAGAAGAAGCGCATCAGGATCTCGTGCAGTTCGTTCCAGTAGTATCCCTGTGCTGTGTAATGGACGGTTTGCAGGCCGGCTATGAAGGGCTTCAGCTTCATTTTCTTCTGTCTCTGTGATTCAACGGTTCTGATGAACTGTTTGCTGATGACCGCTAGATCCTCTGTGCGACAGACTGTCTGTAGTTTGAGGTGTCGCACGGGTTCGCAGTCGGGGTTCATGTTCACGAAATCGTTGTAGTCGTGCATGAATCGACTTGTGGTTGGAGCTCCAGCATAATCGCCCCTTACTGATGTTTCTGGTCGAACAAAGAGTCCGGTGCCTGTGCCTTTTGTTTCCTGTCCAAGCAGGGCATTCCAGTATTTTAGCCAAGCGTTCTCTTGACCCTTTGGAAGTTCAAGAATCCAATCCATGCCCATGTGTATTTTCACTCCTCACCTGAATGAATTAGGAACTATTTCGTGTGGGATCTGGTTCATGCTTACTCTCATCCGAGACTGTTTTAGCGTTTCTCCACGGCTTCAGCCGCGGGCAGTTGACCTTGCTGCGCTACCTTAGGCATTTTCGCGAATGCGGAACTGAAGGTGAAGAGAGCTATTGCAGAGATGACCAATGCGGCCATAATCATTGCGCTGGAAATGGGAACACCTAGATTGAGCGTGTGCAAATAGTAGGCGTTGCCACCAAGGATGATCCATATTATGGCCAAGCCGGTAACGAGTCCGATCCTCGAGATTTTGATCCTGTGCCTTAGCAGTGCAGGGCCGTCAAATTTCCTCGGGGGACGGGCATGGCAGAAGACACAGGCCGGGTCGGAGCATTTTGGTTCAACCCATTCGCCGCAGCCCGAGCAGTAGTATGCGTCGTATTGGTTGCTGTAGCTTATCCCGTTACCACGAACAAGTTCACGTACCTCGTTCGCGTTGCCTGCCCGTTCCTTGTGTGAAAACCTCAAAACCACATGCTCGTGATCAGACAAAAAGCCTCACCCTTCGCATCCTACTCTCTCATCGTCAGCGTTGGCCTTCCCACTATGAAGTGCAAACCACAGCGGCCAGGTCGCTCGCGTCCAAACATCACGCAACGTTTCGTAGACCCGCCAGGCTATGCCGCGGATCCCGCCAAACCTGTTGGGCGTACAGTACGGGCAGTACATGATCACGAGCGCTTCATTGGTCGGCTCGGCCTTGGTGTTTCCGCGGTCTTCGTGAAGGTACGTGTCGCACTTGATGCACCAGAAAACTTTCAATGACTGCAAACGGCTCACCATTCCCTTGAGTATATCCACGCACCGTATTAAACTCTGCGGCTTAGATGGTGGTTTGTGCTTCTTTTCATCTTGTTCAACGGGCGCTAGTTTTTGGGGCTTAGTTTGAACACACTTTTTCAATGAACTGCTTTTTGGACTCAAGCTGCCAGAAGGGAACGTGAACTAGTTGCACGTCTTTGACGACCTTGCCTCTACAGAAGTCCATGCGATAATTCCTTGTCGCGTGCTCATAAAAGTGATACGGTGCCTTTCGACCACATCGAGGGCACTTCCACACATCTACTAGAACCGGTATGCGCTTGGAAAACTTCAGCTTAATCATCCACAGCGATCACATCAGTAACCATGCACATCCCCCATAAAAAGTTTCCGGTAAACAGCTCACTTATATAGGACCATACGCTACAGGGATAGTATTCAAAACCCAATTCATCCCCCGAACAAATTCAAAGGTTTTTTTGGTAATTGTCTATGACACTAAGAATAAAACGTGCGGAACTTGCTGACCAGATCGAGCAACTGCTTGAGGATGGAAAGATTCGAACGGTTGAGGACGTCTGCACGGCGCTGAAGAAGAAGAGGGGCGTGCAGAACGTGCTTGAGACGGATCCCCGGTTTCGTCTAGCTATCCCCAGTAAAGTGGCTGCTAAGAGAGGATACACCCTTGTGAACCAGCCCGTCCGCCCTGTGGTGGAGACGCGCGGGAGAACAGAGAGACCAAGCTACGTGGAGATCTGGACGAACAACCCGTTCCAGCTCATGCACAAGGACGAAACAATGGTAGTTGACGCAACCAACGTGCTCGGTCGCAAGTGCAATGGCATGACCCATGAAGGAGGTAAATGCCCGCAGCCGGTCCCACTGTGGCCATTACTCACATTACTCGCACAGGCCAAGACAGCACACAACCACACTATCTTCTTCGTGGATGCCAGTACCAGACACCATGTGCAGGAAAAGGGAAACTTTGAAAAACTGGTTGAGACAGGAGTAGTCATGGAAGTACCCGCATCCTACACGGCTGACTCCAAGCTGCTAGCGTGGGCGGATAAGAACAATAGTGCAGTTCTGACCGACGATGTCAAAATGCGCTGGCAGTACATGGCACTATACCCATGGACGAACGATCCAACCCGCTTCATCGGTCACATGATCGACGATGAGGCACACAAAGAGATATCGTACGTGCGAAAACAGCCGCAACAGGTGTCCCCCTCTCCGGCACCAGTCGCCACAACCTCTCAGCCTCACACCCAAGCTCAGCACATGCGAAGCAAGCGATCGCGTTAATAGAACAGCCTTAACTTTTTCCGTCTTTGGGCATCAGTCTTTGAAGTTTCTCAGTCTCAGACGCAAGCTTTTCCGCATATGCGAGGGCCGCAAGGGTGGCAACTAGCAGCCCATAGGCAACAATAATAAGCAAAACCTCAGTCAATCCAATAAGTCTCCCACACAATGCACCCGTTCTTCAAAAGTTCTCTTTTCTTTCCCGTTCAATTCACCATTCTTCCTCAGGAAAGATTTCTGGAACGGGGCCGAGGAACTCCCCACAGTCGCTGCAGTACTCGACCATTATGCTGCACTCACACTCGCACGGCTCTTGGTACCTGTTCTCGTGTTGGCAATTCACCGATGCATCACCCCATCAGAGTCTTTAACCAGTCTTATCCTCTGCTTGGATTAAAAAACCCAGTGAGGCTGTTGGAGGTATGATTTTGCCTTTGTTGAGGATTTGCGTTAGGTGCCCGTTTGACCATTTCTGAGCCTGGTAGAGAGTGGCGAAGATTAAGTCTGGTGCGGGTGAACCCCATCCACCTACGAGCTCTGCACCTCTCCGTACGTTGTCATGCATCCATGCAGGTAGCTCGAGGTGGTACGGGTTGCGTTTGACTTCACCGACGTGAAAGGCCAGTGCTGTGATGAGTTCGGCAACATCCTGCGCACTTGATCCAATCATCAGGTTAGGTGTTGGGTTTGGTTGCCAGAATTCTGTATTGAATATTATGCATGAAAAGTCGTGCGGTAATTTGGCCAGTGCGTCCATGACGAGGTAGTGTGTTCCAACATGGTCGGGGTGTGCTTCGTGCTCGTGCGGCATAAAAATGAAGCTTGGCTGTAGTGCTTGCACCTGTTCGGCCACTTCGGTGACCATCCTGTGCCAGGTGTCGGGTGCGTGCTTGCGCGTTGTTAAGTACACGTCCCGCAAGCCTCTTCCATTGCCGGCGATGATCAGTCGTATTCCCAGGTACTTGCATGCACCTGAGAGTTCTCTGGTGCGCCTAGCGCGCTCCGTCAGTCTCTCCTTCCCTTTCTTCATTCCAAGTGTGACTGCGAGATTTATCACTTCAGTGCACTGTTCGCGCCTTAGTCGCATGGGCAGTGCACCGACAAGACATTCGTCGTCGGGGTGTGGTGAAGCTATGAGCGCTTTCGGTGCACCTGAAAGGAGTGGTGGAAGCACTAACGGAGTTACTCCTTGGGTCGGTAGACCTTTTCCGTTCTGCACAAGTTTCTGGTATCTTGTCACGAAATGAAGGTAGGGGTTATCGTCCATTGTTGTGTCCCTCAGCTGCGAGTCATCCTCACCTATAGACTAGTTTTAGGACAGTTATCTCGTGCCAGTATTCGTAGCCTTTTGCCATGCTTTTTGTAAGGCCCGCGTTCAGGAGATAATTCATCCATTCTTTGTTGTTTAGAATAGCATTTACTTTTAGCGGGATGCGCATTTTCCCGATCACGTCTACTGAATTCAGTCTTCCGTTTGTTTTTGCTTCTTCTATCGCGGCGTCCCTGATGTTCCTGCATAGACTTGATGTGGTCAGAATAATGATGCCGTCCCTGGAAACGTACTTCTTTCCGTTCACTATTATGTGACGCAATAAGCCTACTCCTTCGTAGGGGTTGTCCTCTATGCTCTTTGGTCTTGGGACGTACGGTGGGTTGCAGAGTACGCGGTCGAATTGTCCTCTGAGCTTCATTCCGTCTTTTACGTAGGCTCTCACCGTTTGACCCTTGAGAAACGGTTTCACGTTCTCTCTCGTGCACAGGACTGCGTATGGGTTCAGGTCGACCTGGTCAAGCCTTTTCATGTTTGACTTGTGTAGAAGATACTTCCCCAGAAAGCCGGAACCGGACCCTATCTCTACAGCACTTGCACCCGACAGCACTCCTTCACTGGTTCTCATCGCGTTCGCGAACACGAGCGTGTCAATGGATGGGCACCACACGTCAACGTGTCTCGTGGGGTTCCACCTCACGGATACCCCGTCGTACTCGACGGTTCTAGGGTAGCTCTGGTAGAGTGAGAAGAGAGTGTCTCTTGTCGTAGGTTCGAATCTTGATATTGCGTTTATGTCCGTCATTAGGATTGGATTCTTGATCGTTGCGACGAGCACTCTCTTGGCTACCTTTTTGTCATGCGGCACTTTGTGCAGCTTGCGTCCCCTTCTATCCCTGTCCTGGCCGAGTATCCCCACCAGCTCGTTCCATGAGTCGGCCCAGATTTCCTGTCTCGTTATTTCCGGGTTTACTCTAATCTGCATCCTTTTCACCCACGTTTTTTGAGTCAAACTCGATCTGGCGTATTACTTTGCTGGAGAGCTCTTCAGAAGTGTTTTTGGTATGGATGAAGGTTACGCGTTTGTCTGACTTCTCAATGTCGATCATGCTCCCGCTCGTAGCCTTGTGTGTGTCGTTGTCCAAGATCACTATTGAGTCGTGGAGAATGTGGATTGAAACCGTGTCGTTGAAGTCGCAGACGTAGTGCTCGTGCTTTATGTGACTCCCGATAAAGGTTATTGACATGAGGGGTAGGTCTAAGCTTATTGGACCCCCGTAAGAAAGGTTCCATGCGGGACTTCCGTACTTCGTGGAAACGAGTATGCCATCACATTTCGGGGCCAGCAGTTCCATTCTGCGTTCCTTGTTCTTGACGGCCACTCTGAACAGAAGGGTGCCTGCAGGGTCGCTGGGCTTTACCGTAACCTCGTTCAGCGCGATCCCCTCCTCTCTCTGGTTTATGTTGCACTTCAGCAACTGTTCTCCTTGCAGGGTGTACTCTCCGCTTTTTATGTCGTTCAGCGCTTTGCTTAGGTCTTTTATCCCAATATCCGCTGTGAACCCGAGACTTTTCAAGCAGTCTCTTCTGTAGTGGACTAGAAGGATGGGTTTCAGGTACATTTCAGGCCTGTTTTTCTCTGCGAGTATAGCACCGTCCCCTCCCACCACAAGATAGAAGTCAGGAGATTGGGGGTCGCGTTCAAAATGCGTCTGCTTTTTCATTGCAAGCAAAACCGGTCTCACATCGCCGGGTAGACCAAATACATCATACTTTTTTAGACGCATGTTGCTCGGGAAGCAAACAGGGCAGCCTGACTCTTAAGTTTTTCTGAATGCTTTCTCGCCTCCTTGGAACGCCTGCTCCGTCGGGGAAAACGTTTAAATCACTCCTTGCCAATATTCTTGGCAAGTGAGATAGCGTGCTGAAGGTTAGTTCAACATTTGACAGCGTTGGAACGGCTCGCGCTGGGCGAATATATGTGCCGTCATCAATGGTCGCCGACAGCGAATTCATAAAGCTCTTCACGTTCGGAGACGAAGTTGAGATCGAGCTAAAGCCCGAGCTGGGCGGACTTCTGGTTACCCCAAAGAATGAGACGATCCTGCTCAACCTGAGCAACTCGGTCCTGAAACAACTTGAACAGGTTCGAAAGAAAACAGGAGCCAGGAACATCGGCGATGTACTTAAGAATGCCCTAGCAACGTATGATGCTCTGAAAGATCTGAGAGACCGCGACGGCTCACTCATAATCGAACACGCAGGAAAGCGCATACGCATAAAGCCGCTGTCAGGAACCACCGGTTGAAACCCGTGGCTTCCTCGAGTTAAAAAGAGGTGAAACGTTCATGGGAAAAATCTTGATACACGAGTACTCCAATCCGGCCCCGTTCCTTCACCTAACTCGCACCTTCCTAGAGACAAGCGAGATGGAAAACACTCTGTTGCTGGGCATCAGTTCGTGGCTGACCGCTCACCCAGAACAAATAGTACAGCCCTCATGCTTCTTAGTCCTAGAGACCAACGGAAATATACGAGGTGCCGCAATTCTTACCCCTCGCGGCCTCATCTTGTCCAGGATCAAAAAAGCCAACCTAGATCAGCTGCTGAGCCACATGTCTGAAAAAGAACTTAAATTTTCCTCTGTGGAGGCTCCCCAGAACACTGCAAGAACCTTCGCTGAACTGTGGTCCCAAAAAATGGGATACACCACCCGTTTGTACCGAACAACACGCCTCTACGAACTCACAAACGTCATTCCACCAGCCCCCAAAGAAGGCCAGCTACGACAGGCGACTAAGAAGGATCGAAGCCTCGTATATCGATGGATGCACGGCTTCAGTATTGATATTAGAGACCACATAAAAGAGAAAAGCATTAGAGAAAGGGCTGCACAGATGCTCGTGGACAAACGACCATACTTCTGGGAGGACAGCGTCCCGCGTTCGATGGCGGCGTGGGGAGGCCCAACTGCGCATGGAATAAGAATCAGCGCCGTATACACGCCGCCGGAGTTTCGAGGAAGGGGTTATGCCAGCGTCTGTGTTGCTGCTCTAAGCCAAGCCATGCTGCGCTCCGGAAAGGACTTCTGCTGTCTGTTCGCTGACCGAACAAACCCAGTTTCCAACCGCCTCTACCAGCGTATTGGCTACCGCCCAGTCTGTGACTTTGCTGAGTACCACTTTAGTTAATCGTTCTTCTGTAGCACGTTTTGTCGTTTTTGCTTTTCCATGTATTCTATAATACTGTCTTGTCTCGCTCCGCATTTGTCGCAAAATTGACTGCTGAAGGGAAGACGTATGCCGCAGTTTATGCAGTACCTGATTTGTATAATCCGCCGTTTTTCTTTGCGTGTTTGATTTTTTCTATGTTTGTACGCTACTGCGATTATCACTACAGTCATCAGTGTTATAAGTAGGAGTATTATGGCAACATCAGGCATTGCTCTATCGGTCGGGGCGGGGTCAATGTTGTCCGTCCAGCCGTCGTGGTCTGTATCCGGGTCAAGTGGATTGGTTCCTATTAGACTTTCTTCTCCGTCTGGAACTCCGTCTCCGTCAGTGTCAGAAGTCAACGGATTTGTGTGATGCTTGTAGATTTCTGCTCCGTCTGTTAACCCATCATTGTCAGTGTCGGGTTTATGAGGGTTCGTGTGAAGCGTGGCCTCAAGGACATCAAACAGGCCATCATTGTCGGAATCTTCGAATTTGCTTCCGGAGATAGCTATCGTGAAGGTGCCTTGACTTGCATGGTTTACTACCACCATGTAGAAATGGTTTGCGTCGTCTTTAAGGTAGTCCAATGCTTTGAAGGGGGCATTGTTCAAATCGAGTGAGTTAGAAGCATATTGTCGTACCACCTCCATGTTTTGATCAGAGACTGCCTTGACTTGAAGAATCCCTTCTCCGCTCTTCATGTTCAAATCTGCCAGGTAAACTATGACGCCTTCGGAAGGTAACCCCTGCTCGAAGCCAGTTCTCTGCCTTACTTCAATTACGTATGATTTGTTTGCTGTCAAAGGCACAACGATGACGCGCAATCCAGCGTTTGCTTCAAGAGGCTGCAATGTTGCCGTCTCAACCTTTCCAGGCACCAACTCTACCGTTTCTGGTGTGACCCATCCAAGAGCAATTCTGCTCCATGCACTGAAGCCAAAACTGTTGTTGTAAGTTGAAGACATCACGTCCCAGGATCCAACCCATCCGGTAGAAGGTTTATTGTTTCCTGCTGCCGCATAACTGTACAAGTCTGGAACACCCACATTGTCCCAGGCCTGATAATTGCTTGGCAGCAGGTGTCCAATCTCGTGAGCGTACGAACTCACGCCTGAGTTTTCGTTGACAACGGCCAGTTTGGTCACATTTGGAACATCAGATAGGCGAATGGCATGGTTCCACACGTTTCCTGCAGCCACTATGAGAACGTATTCATAGTTTTGAAACTGCACGTCCACGGCCGCGTTGACTGCCTCATGGTCAAACTTGTTGACGTCATCGCCATTGCTTTTCCATTTTTGGATGTCTAGGCTGCTGAGAGGGGTTGGAATATGATACCACCGATCTATCACGGTTGCTATGATTGAGGTTAATCCGTATGATTCTTCTCTGTAGAAGCGATCCAGATCACTCATAATGCTGCGAACTTTACTCGTGGTGATGTTGTGAATTTGGTCTGGAAACTCTACCAGAATTACGACTACGCTTTGCGAACCGGTAACCGCAGTTTTCAAGTCACCTGTGCCATTGTTTCCTGCATTGCAGAAGGGTAAAAAATTGACAGCTAACATGATAAGCAAAAGCACTGCTGCAACACACCAGTCGCGCCTCATCAAACCACCTTAGAAAAAGCGCACCATTTTTCAGTCAAACTAAAGACACTCACTCTAGCAGAACCTGAAGAGAACTTTTTCGAAGTTGACTATTCTCCCATTTGTTACCTGAACCCCTTCTTTTCTCAGCAGCCGGGCCTTCTCTTTCACAGTCTTGCCGGAGGTTTCTCCTCCAAAGCCGCCGATTGTTCCATCAAACCTTACTACCCTATGGCATGGAACTTCTGGAGCGTAGGGATTTTTGCGACAAGCATTTCCAACGGCCCTGTACGCATGAGTGCCCAGTTTCCCAGCGATCTGGCCGTAGGTTGTGACCTTACCTTTCGGGATCCTCGTCATGAGTTTCCAAACCTTCTCATTGAAGCTCATCTTCAGAACCGCCCAGTTAGATGCCAATATTGTGTGATCTGACCAATTTAAACGTGTCCGACTGGAAGCGTGTTCGTCTACTTCACTGCCATAGAAAACCTTTAAAGATCGACCATGGGAAAGAGTATGTGAGGATTAGTGAACGAATTGAGTGAAGATGAACAGAAGTATCCTGAACCCACGGTGGGCGCCTTGATCATTGCACCCACAGGACAGCTGCTTTTCGTTCAGTCTCCAAAGTGGGGAGACCTGTGGACCCTTCCAGGTGGACATGTCGAAGTCGGCGAATTGGCTGAAGAAGCCATTGTGAGGGAAGTCAAGGAGGAGACGGGCTTGGACGTCATGCCGGTTGAAATGTTGCTGGTGCAGCAGGCCATATTTCCCATCGAATTTCACAAACGAAAGCATTTCCTCTTCTTTGATTACCTATGCGTGACACAGAATCCACAGGTTGAGTTGGACGGTTTGGAGTTACAGAAACACGTGTGGATGAACCCGAATGAAGCACTAGAGCTGAACTTATCCCTCTTCTCAAGAAACGTGCTGACAGAATACCTCGCAAGAACTTCTTAGAGGGACCATAATTGGGTTTGTATGACACCTTCATCGTCCCAGGCGCCCGTTGCCCAAAGTGTAAACATCGATACGATGCAGACTTTCAAACAAAAGCCTTTGGTTCTCTAATGGATACAATCAAGGTTGGCGAGGACGTGCGAGCAACCAAACCGCTGTGGTGGCTTCACAAAGACAACATCTTCGACAAGAAGTTCACGCTGGAAGAGGCTAAGCGGATCGTGACACAAAACCCCAAGAAGTTCAAGTTGTCAACGAGTACGTTCAAGGACGGTTTCAAGTATGTGCGCGTGGACCAGTACCTAGGCAATAGACCACCAAACTTCAGCAACGTCAAGGATGCAGAATTTGAGATGCACGATATTTGCCCCAAGTGCAAGGAATTCTACAGCGTCACCGGCATCATAAGGCACTGGAAGTTCATTGGGATCAAGCCCCAACGAGGACGATACAAGCGCACCCTTATTGTAACCAAACGCAGTTGACATACTTCCCTTTTCTGGACGAACCGTTTCCATGAAAAAAGACACCTTTATATGTCTCACCCCATCTAATCATGTTTCGATAGCTATGTCAGACCGACGTGAATTATCAAAAACCAGAGGACACCAGATGAGAGCACTAGCTCTCGCAGCACTAATCATCGCCATCATCGCCCCCATGGGCCTCTACTTCACCGCATTTCTCCCCGTGGAAGTACAATACAGCAACCTGTTCAACAATCACTATCTAGCCGCTAAAGCAGCAGTCTCCTTTGAGGGCACCGACCAGCAGATCATGACATTCTGGACCCAGATGAATACCACTTTCGGTACACAGAACCATGACCAAATCTATGACAGCCCATTCTACTGGGATCACGTGTACATTCACAGCTTAGCCTCAATAGACGCTTTTCTAGGACAACTGCACGCAAGAGCCATCGGGTATGAAGACCAGTACATTAGCATAAAGCAGAGTGTTGGTTCTGCTCAAGGGGTTGCTGACTGGTATGACAAGGCAATAACGGACATGACTTCTGCAGTAAAGCAAGGCCCTTGGGGGTGGTCGTCCTTTTCGGACGTTGTTCATGAAGCGTACATGCTAAACATTCACCCCAACATTTACTGGCTCGGATGGGACGCATGGCTCATTTTCTACTTCGGACTTATCAGCACAGGCGTATCAATACTACTGTACCTCCACTTCAATAGCTACAACTACATTCACCACGCCGAGCATAACTAGGCCCGTCCTCTAACCTTCCCTTTTTTCTATCTGAATCCGAAAGCTTAATACGCAACGTTGCACTGACAGGATCAGTGATCCATCATGAAGATAAACGAACTGAAACCAGGCATGAGACAAGTTGACATCGAGGGCAAAATTGTTAAGAAGGGAGAACCCCGACAGATTCAAACCCGCCTTAATGAAACCAGCAGGCTTGCGGAAGCGACTCTAGCTGATGATTCCGGTGCGGTCAAGATGCCACTTTGGAACGAGCAGATAGACAACATCAATGTGGGCGACGAGGTACGCATTGAGGCTGGCTACGTCACGAGCTTCAGAGGCGAAACACAACTGAACGCGGGAAGACACGGCCGCCTCATTCCAAAGCAACAGCCAAAACCAGAGGAAGGATTACCCGGATGACTCTCCGGCGAGGCAACCTCATCCTTAGCCTCCTTCTTCTCACAGCGGGCGTACTCGCCTTAGTTTTCAGCCTCACTTACATTCCGGAACATGGAGGATACCATGCCACGACCACGACTACTATCGTTCGGACAATGTACGAGACCAAGATGGTCTGGACGAACCAGTCACTGCATGTGTGTGGTTTGATCATCCTGATCGTGGCGGCCGTAGCCATAGGCATTGGAGGCGCCAACGCATACAATAGCCTAATAGTTAGAAAACGAACGTCAGAATCAGCTGACAGCAAACAACCTTAAACGTGATTCCACAGGTTCAGGAGCGCCTTGCGTGAACTGTCAAGGTCACCGACCTTCACCATCTCGAGTATGATCTTCTCATCGTAGCCTCTTCTTTTCAAAGCACCCATCCACCATTTGAAATTCACGTTACCCCTCCCAATCCTGCAATGCAAATCCTGATGATCTAGTATGTCGGCATCCGCCGCATGCACGTACTCCGGCGTTATGCTCAACAACTCCTTGCGCTGGTTCGCCAGATCGGCGTGCGCAATGTCAAGACACAAACCTGCTCCAGTCGCTTTCACCACTTTACTGAATGTTTCAAAGTCCGAGAACGTGTCACTCCCTGAATGAGTGTTTTCACACACCAGCCTAACGCCCTTGTTAGCCGCTTCCCGCACGACTGGCATTATCTCCCGCACGAAATCATCTAGGAGCCCATGTTTCTGAAAACCAACATTCTTGTACAAGTTTTGCATCCTGCTCCCGTGTGTAACAAGGTGTGTGGCCCTGAGCCTAACTGCCGCCTGAATGCAGCGTGAAAAAAGCCTACTGTTCATACGCCGCACCTCCACATCCGTGTGCCCAAGATTGTGGGTAAGCCATGGGCCATGCACGGAGTAATCCAAACCGTACTCACGACCGAGCCTAGACAAGTCTGCGACATCACGAGAAGACAGAAGATGCGGAGATTCAAATACAACCTCAATCACGATGAAGCCCCTCTTGGCGAGAGCCTCAACTGCTTGGCGTGGTGTACCTCGCATCCCACAGAGAGTAGACGCACCTATCTGCATTCTCACCTTACTCCACGTTTGTTCCATGAATCCTTTTGACAGCCCATAAAAAGGGCACAACAATGAAAAACGTAAGCGCCCACCTTAAAAACAAGCGTAGAAAAAAGGGAGGGAAGTAAAGCGCATGAAAGGAGTCGTGCTCGCGGCGGGACAAGGAAAAAGGATGCAACCCATCAGTGAGACCCTGCCAAAGGAAATCATTCCCGTGCTTGGCAGACCCTTCCTTTTCTACATTCTCAAACGCCTCCATGAGACCAAAATTAGAGAAGTCATCATAGTGACTGCTCCATGGAAGGAGAAGACTATTAAGGAGTGTTTCGAGAACGATGGCGCGCAGCTTGGACTGAAGTTGCAATACGTCATTCAGCGTGAGGCTCTTGGACCTGCTCACGCCATCCTCTGCGCTAGAAATCTGCTGCGCGACCAAGAATACTTTCTCGTTCAGTACGGAGACAGCCTCGCCGAAGGTAACATTCAAAAGGAAACCCTGGAGCGCTTCCCGCTGGAAGAGCACCTCGACGCTTTTCTCACCCTGCGAGTGGTTGAGGATACAAAACGGTACGGCATGGTCCGCCTGCGAAACGATGGCTTCGTGGCGGAGGTTGAGGAAAAACCAATGGAGACCAAAGAGAAACTAGGAGTGATGGGCACATTCATCCTGAACACAGAAAAGTACATGTCCTCAGTGGAGCAGGAGCAGTTCATTCAGGGTCGCGAGCGTTTCCCGGCCGATTATGTCCTGCGAAAACAGGCCCCCGCAAGGGTGAAAGGGTGGGTGTATGCTGGAAGCAGAATCGACCTAGGAACTCCACTTGACGTTATCTCGGCTCAGAGAATGCTGTTAAAGGAACAAAACGCCAGCACAGTGGAAAGAACAGCACACATTCACGAGAGCGCACAGGTTAACGCTCCCGTTTTCATAGGCCGAAACGCAGTGATCGGCCCCCTCTCAGTCATCTCAGAGTACTCATCGATCGGGAACAACACCATCATAGGGCAAAGAACAAGAATTGACGCAAGTTGTATCATGGACGATTGTCGTGTCGGCGACGACTGCGTCATCCACAACTCTGTCGTCGTGCCCAAGATGCAAGTGAAGAACAAAACCTGCCTCTCAAATGCTGTACTCGCTGAGCCTCCCCACCCTGCAGTAGCGAACTCGGCAGGTGTCAGCGTGTGATCAGGCTGATCATATTTGACGCTGACAACACACTCTACAAAACGCGCCGGGCAGGAAAATTGGCGTACAGAGCGGCAATCCTGGAAGCCGCAAAGCTGACCGACATTCCTTCTCAGAAACTCTACAACGAGTGGGCTAAGATTGTTAAGCGACTGCAACGGTCCTGCGCACCGCGAATGCGGGACCAGAAATTCTCCTTTACTCAACTCCTAAAGGCACATGGGGCATACTCAGAAAAAAACGTGCATGCTATGTATGAAGTATTCCTAAATGAGCTTCTTCGAAGATTGGCAACTCACAGGGGCGTGAAGACAACTCTTCGGACCCTCAGGCGACGCGGTGTGAAACTAGCAGTGATCAGTGAAGAGAAAAAGGAGCTGCTAGAGACAAAGCTGAGCCATTGTGGGCTCCTCTGCTATTTTGATGCAATAGTATCACGAGACACGGTCGGGCAAATGAAACCATCACCTGAGTATTATCGTAAGGTGTTGGATATGCTGAACACTGCTCCGGCAGCCCAAATACTGCCGTCTGAAGTAATAGTGATGGGAGACTCGTATGAGAAGGACCTGAAAGAAGCGAATACCTTGGGCATGGTGACTGTACTCTTTGCTAAGCGACGAGAAGGCAAACCGAACCATCACATCCGTGAGTTCGCAAAGGTGCTCAGCTTAGCCCCCGTGCGCCGAGCATGACCCTTTTTTTTCTTCAGCTCGGTGCAGCAAACCTCAAATCCGCTGCCCAGCACCACCTCCCGAGCCAGCGAAACTGAACGCCTTCAGCTTGAAGGGAGCGTCCCATGTGGGAGATGTTTTGAAAAGGTTCACAGCTACTGGAGTTAACAGAACAAACGCTCTATCCCTGGTTGTGTCAGCTCTCACAATAGTCTTGTTTACCTCCGCGATGTAGATGAAAACGGAACGCCTCTTGTTCAACACGGCCTTGCGATACCCAAACTTCCAAGCGTCCTTAACGCTCCGCGTTACAAAACTGCCCGCTCTAAGACTCACAATTTCAGAGTCCGTTCCATGATACATTTTCACGCGCCATTCCCACCATTCATTATTGCCTTCAGACCTTTATGCCCGGCTAAAAAGTGTTATGGTTTTAGAAAGAAACTGACCAAAAACCTCAACCCTTATGTGCTACGAAGCTATGAAGTGAAGTGAAGACCCTTGCTTATGAGAGACAGAAACAGACGCTTTCTCTTCAGTTTCGGGATCCCCGAGTGTCGGGTCAGAGAATGCGTTGGCCTCGCAGTCGATCTTGAACGAGGACTCATGCTGCCCTCCATAGCAATCGAAGGAGACTGGAGCCGAGCCGATAAGAAAAAACTACCAGACGCCTTCAACGGACTAACAAGCCACGAGACAATTGAATACCTAATCGATGCTCTCATGAAAGAACTTCCAGACACTGATGCCCTCTTTGACCTGCACGATCTTATTGGAAAGAACCCGCCGACGGCAGCATACGCTGACAACCCCAACGGACTTGTTTTCCTCAAATGGATCGAACGAGCTCAAGCGAAAAAGGGCTTCATAACAAACAAGGCCGTTAAGGAAAATGATCATAGCAAAAGCTTAAAAACTACCAAGCAGTAAGTCTTAGCGTGTGCCAATGAGACCTACGCCCATCGCCGGCGCAAAGCCGGTCTGGGGCCAACTAAAACGGCGGGAGGCACACAGTAATATTTTGCTGGAAGTTCATCATGCGAACCTTTTTCTCCAGAAGCGTCCCTGTTCGCCGGCGTGTCCTGTGTGCTTTTGTTCCCATGCCATGTGCTCGATGTAGTGTGCCTCACAGAAACCCGCTCTACAGTACGGGCATTCCTTGAGAGTTTCCTGCTCCACCCCACATTTGACACATTTCTGCAATGTAAATGACCTACACTGGTTAGTCGAAGGGTTCTTCGTTGTGGCGCACGTATGGTCCATGTATTAGGCAAAGCTCGTATATCTCCTGCGGGATCATGATGAGCTCCTCGTGAACTCTTCTGTATTTACCCTCGCGCAGGGCTATGGATACGGATGCTGACACGTCCACGTCCGCGCTGGGTGGGAGAACGAGGATTTTTCTGAATTGTGCACTTGTGTTCTTGTGGCGGCATTTTTCGCAGGTGGCTGCGAATTGGTTTAGTATTGACTGAGGGAAGCCACGTGATTTTGCCTGTGTGGCGGCCCTGTGGATTAGCCTCTTCACCGTTGCGTTGTTCTTATCAGGTTCAACTATGGCCCACACGCTGTTTGAATTCCAGGCACCGCTGCGGTAGCCGCCAACGTTCACCTCAACCATGAAGGGTATTCTGCTAACCACCACACGAACGACGTACCTGAGGATGTTGAACTTCTCATTAACTGTGGGTATAGTCTCGACGCTGAGGATTTTCTGGCCACCCGGAACTTGTGGTGCCTTGAGCTTTATCAACTTTCCTCACATGCCTCCCTGTACTTGGCGATAACACATCCTTGATCTGATTCACTTAATCTTCGGTTCATGCATGCTTCTCCGAACCAACAGGTCCCCGTGTTGCGCCATCTTTCTTTCCTAGAACAAGAAAGGCCACGGGAACTTATTAACCTTTTTTAGTTAACCTGTCGATTTGACATTTCCCTCACCGCCTGCTTTATATGTGTATACTGCGAAGGAACTTCCAGAGGCATGCACAGTTGTCTGAAGGTTTGAACACCATTAGGAAGAGCACTCGTGCGTTGGCTCTTGTGTCCGTTTTGTTTGGAGCAGTTGGCCTGGTATTCTTCTTAGGTGGTTTCTGGGCTAGTGCACCAAACATAGGAATGATAGATACGGGAATACTTTTTCTTTTAGCTACCGGGTTGTTCACGATACCGAGCACCTTTTTCACTCCTTCGGAGAAGATCCTGTTCGCGGGAGGAAAACCGGAGGGCATGTCTGATGACTTGTATGAGATGCGATGCCGTGTCCGCATAGACTTTGCCAAGTTGAAGTGGTTAACTCACATGCTCTTCTGGATCGGTTTCACAGTAGCCGTACTATCCACCGCACAGATAATGCTAACGGGTTTACTTATGGCTTGGCCCGTGCCGGTGTTCTTAATGATCTTCGTTTTGATACCGTTTGGCATCATACACACACGAAATAGAAAGAAACTAGATACGGACATGAGAGCACTAGACGAGTACACCAAAAAAGCTGACGAAAAACCGCACTGACCTGTCCTAAAAGAATAGGCAAGAAAACGCCTCCTTTATGTGGGGCGTGTCAGGTCATGCAGAACCCGTCGCATGGGTTTTCAATAGTGGTTTCAGATACTTTTCTTCCGGTTCTGAACTTCTTAGTGAGTTCTCTGAGCGTTAGCTTGGTAAGCCTCTGTTTCGGGAAGTGTTTGGAGGTTTCTTCAAGCTTTGCGGCTTTCCAGTACAGGCTCCTCTGGTCGCGGTAGATCTCGCGCCACTTCTCAATCGAGTTGAAGGGGCAGAAGTAGCAGCCGCTCTTCACTGGAACCGGTAGCCCCGCTTGCTCGATGATGTGCACACAACCAGCTCTAGTGACTTGCTGGTCTATCAGCGGGTACACGTTTGTCACATATGCCGCTTTGCTGTCCTTCATCCTTTCAATTTCATCATACGCCAATCCGATGTACTGGTTTATGTGGGCGTGAAGCGAACGATAATAGGCATAGATCGGCACGATCTTGTAATCTCGTGTGCACCACCGCCAAACCATTGACGGTATCACTCTGCGCCTCACACAGGTCTCGTACAGGCTCCCGCTGCTTGAACGTACAATTTGGAATGGAACATTGTGCCCGTGCAGGTAGGTTCTCGCCGTTTTCAAGTACTGGTAGGTTTCAGGCCTTTCAGCCCCCGTGTCCGCAAAGACCACCTCATCAAGAGGCCGCTTCTGGTCGAGTAATATGATCATGAGCGCGGTTGAGTTGACTCCCGCACCGTAACTGAGGATGCTCCTTGTTGAGGGTGCATCAGTGTTTAGCAACAAAACTCGCTTACCCGTTCTTTCCCAAAGCCATCACATGTATTGTGACTGCTTTTTTGCTGGGGCTTCAGCTGTGAGCGGCCGGATAGAGGGTAGCGGGGGCGGAATTCCAATCGTTTTTGCAACGAGAATTGCTTCTGCGAGACCTGTTTCTGTTACTGCCCGAATCACTGGGGCGGGAGACATTTTCTGTTCTGCACCCTCTCGAAGAATTTTCTGCACCTCATCCCTATCGCCCTGCAGCGTGACCTGCCCCCGCATACTTATCTGTGCTACTGCAGGAACAAAATTAACCGTGAACAGAAAAGGAAACTGCACGCTGCCCTCAGCCTTCTCATCGAAAGCCAAGATGTCCACATTGACTATCACATGAAGTGGGGCAGGAATCTCTCTCTCAATATCCCATAATCGTTCACAAGAAATCATTGTCACAAACGCGTCGATCCTCAAACTTTCACCAAACCACCATAACTTATCATGCCTAAAAGCTTTGCTGATCCATCAGAGATTGCATGGTCACTCACGTGAGAACTCAGCCCGTGTCATATCCCCCGCGAGCTCCGTGTAAAGCCTTTTTAGGTGGAGTATTCATTATCTGGGCGTGATAATCTTGGCTGAGCAGAGTGAAGCGAAGAACCTTCTTGAGGAGTATGAGACAAAGAAGAAACCGATCGACGAGGATTACCAGCGCAAGCTCTCGGAGCTTCAAGCAAACTGCCCTCACACGAAGCTGACGGACTGGATGGATGAATGGTGGGCACTCGGGCACTCGACCGGATACAGTGTCCAGCACTGCAAGAACTGTGATAAGGAGATTCACCGCCGTACCAGTTGTTACATATGTGGACGCTCAATCCAAGATGAAGAGATTAAGAAGTTCAGCACTGAAATGCTGAAGAAGGCCCGTGAAGAAGGCAAAACCCTCGTGTTGGCAGTCAATGGTGCCTACTGTGCCAACTGCATCAGCGGACACTCCCCCGCCCCGGTCAGCGAAGTGATCTGACACCAAAAGCTTATATGCACACTGTGTGCGTACACTCTTGTGGTGTGTATGAGACATAAATCACGGATCACGCTGGCGGTCGATAAGGAAGCTCTCAAGAAAGCGAAGAATCTCGGCATAAACCTCTCCCACACGATGGACCTCGCGTTGAAGGGTTTCAGTTTCTCAAGCACGGGCAATGACCAGAAGGCCCTCATCGAAGCGTACGATTCATTGTTCAAGGCAATGTCTCCTCTTCTCCGCCAGTTTGGGGCTTCGTTCATGGTTGCAAACACTGACCTATATGACCCTGCTGACCCAGACAATAAAGCAAAACAAGAGCGCAGAGAATGGTACGTTTCAGCAGTTCCAGTATCGGCCGAGGACGAGGCTAAACCGGGGTGGCTTGACAATTACTACCTCTGTGAGGACGACGAAGGCAGTCGGCCCGTCACAGTTGAACAATTCTTCAAGGAAGGCATAACTGACGTGTTCCCCCCCAACGATATCCTGAGCAGCTTCGTGGAGAGCCTAGCTGAAGCAGCTGAACAAAACCGACAACACCTCAAAGAGATCGCTATGGCAAAACGAATCGTGGCGGCAATCAAAGAAGAAGTGACAGCCCAACCACAGACACGACGTGCTAAAAGCACCGCTGGTCACGCCTGAAAAGCGTAAAGATTTGTGACTCCCAAAAGGATGGACCAGCAACTTCAGGCGGTAAACGACCAACGTCCGCTCACAGAAGATCAAAGAGCTGCATCAATTGCAGAGAACACATACCCCTTGAAGCTGAAGTGTGCCCGAGGTGTGGCCTCAGGGTCGTGCTCCCACCCCCTCCTCACATAGACATCAAGAGCCCCAGTATGGCAGTGATACTGTCCCTCTTCTTCGTGGGGCTCGGACAAATCTACAACGGGCAGACAGGAAAGGGAGTCGTGCTCATCGCACTTGGAACAATCTGTGGGCTGGGCAGTCTCTTCACGATCACGTCTGAGTTCGGTACTGCTCTAATGCTCTGCTACCTCCTGATCTCCACCTATAGCCTGTACGACGCGTACAGCACAGCAAAGAAAATCAACGCTGACGAAACCAGGAAGGAACAGAAAACACTTTAAGCAAGAGCATAGAAACTGATAGCTCGACCACTCTAGACAGGAGAAGTGTTGGGATGATAAGACTATCGTTTAAGCTACAGGACGCGCATGGGTATCCGATCCCGCTGGTCAGGGCTGTGAAGTTGCGCGCGCTCATGTGTCGACGGTCAAAAACCGGGTTCCTGCAGAGGATAAGAGAGCATCACATAGAAGAACACCACTTCGTTAAGGTCATAGCTGTTCGGGATACTGGAACAATTTTTGAAGGCCCCCAGTTCGTGCTCCTCAAGGACTGGCTTGATCCCAACAAGACTATTCTCAACGCATACTGGCCGCCACCTTCACACTCCTTCCCGGATCCTGTGGCTCATCTGAACCCAGGCTATGACGTAGAAGTCAGCGCCTCATGCACCACTCAGTCCAGGACAGCCATGCACTTCGTTCCACCCGAAACCACCCACGAGGACGTACTTGCAACGCTTGCAGACATTAACCACGACCCAAGGGTTGAAGCAGCTAACAAGAAACTAATGAGACTCGCCGGAAGAGCCCACAGGGACGACAAAGCGTACGACCAACTGCTCGACACGCGAAATGAATACATAAAGTGCCACCTACTCCAGGGCGTACACGATAGAGCAAAAAAACGATTGAACATGAATTGAAGGCTTCCCGGAGCAGCACGGATGAAAAACTTAATCGCGACACCTTTATATCTCACCCATTCCCCTTTACTGCCTGCTTGATTTGTCTCGGAGGATAGGAACGCGTGAGTACAATCCTTAGAACCAGAACGTTTATGATTTTCATCATCATCGCGTCGTTGTTGATGCCAATATTCATGGCCGTACCGCCAGTTAGGGCAGATGGCCCAACCTACGACATAAACAAGATCTGGGCGAGCATTTACGTCAACACTGACTGGACAATAACTGTCGTCTACAACATCACCGCACACGTAGCCCCTGGCAGCCCAGAAGAGCTTAAGGGCCTGTACGTCCCGATGCCGAACTTTCAATACTCTAACTACAAAGCCACAGACCCTGACGGCAACACCCTCCAAATCATAAGTGGCCGGTCCGGCAACCCCGAGCAGGGAGTACTGTTCCAAACCCCATCCACGAACCCAGACGAACTTAGAACAATATACGTTTCAGCAACAGTCAACGGCATGATTTTCCCAGATGACCAAAACCCCGGCAATGTTGGCATGCAATTCATACCGGCGTGGTATCCGGACTGCTCGAGCAAGATCAACCTGCGCCTGATGATCCTTGCACCCCCGGGTGTACCGATCGGAGACATCAAGGACATGGTCAGACGGGACAACAACGAAACGATCGGGGATAGGAACGGAGCATACTGGGAGAGAACTGATTGGCCGGTCAGCGACCAATTCAAAACAGGCATATCGTTCCCTGAAAGCTACATGACCGTACAGCCAATAACAACCGAGCAGCCACCCCCAACACCCCTCCCAACCGGTGGCGGAGACTGGCTATGGATATTTGCTATAGCCGCGGTAATAATCATAATCAGTGCAGCAGCAGCGTTCCTGCTCCGGGGCGAAGAAGGAGAATCCTACTCACCACCTAAACTATCGATTGACAGCGTCAAAACTGGAAAGGACAGCGATGACTCGATAAGGAAGGATCTTGATCCTATCGAAGCGGCGGTGCTTCTGCGCATCAAGCCCGGCATGATAGTGGCCATGCTGCTGTTCAGTCTGGCCAGGAAGAAGAAGCTCAAGGTACTGCAGATGAAGTCACCGGTCAAGGTTGTGGTTAGTTCCGCGCCGGCGAAACTGAAATACTACGAGAGAGACCTTCTCCAGTACGCAGTTAAGAAGACTGGACTGCTTGACGAGGAAGAGGTCATCAAGGTGTTGCGCGCGCTGAGGCGCAACGTCGATAAGAAGATCATGTACTATGACAGCCTCGACACCAAAAACTACTACCGAGACCTAGTCACCAAAACGTGGAAGAAGGTGGAGTTGGTCACACCAGCGATGCGCTTCAAACAGTACGACGACAACCTGCTGTGGCTAATGATTGATAAAGACTTTGCTCCGGAGACAAAGAGGGTACTCGGAACGGAACCGACCGGTATGACACAGGACAACTACACTTTCTACACAACCTACTATCCAATCTTCATTTACTCATCACACCCACCCCCACCACCTCCCACAGTAGTGCCCCCACCACCAATAGTACCCCCCACCACTACACCTACGACGACTACGACCCCTACACCAACTACGACCCAACCACCCTCACCTCCTGTAGTAACCTCAGTGGAGGGCTTCGCGAACAATTTCTGCACATCAGTCGAGACCATGAGCACCGCCCTGATTGTGAACGTTGAGAAGGCAATGGGCGTCATAACCTCAAAGGCCGAGACAACGACCGAATCGCACACGACCAACAGCGGCAGCGGGGATAGCTCGTGTCACTGCCACTGTGCTTGCGTGGACTGTGCCTGTGCCTGCGCTTGTGTTGGCTGTGCTTGCGCCTGCGCCGGTGGTGGAGGAATATGCTTCAAACTCAAGGGAGGAATGAAGTCACTCGCCATCGCCATATCGGTCCGAACCGGTTGGAAGATGGAGTCGTACCCAAACACGATGCTCCTCCCCATGAAGCAGCGCCCCGAGTATGGATTCTACCTGTACGCACCAAGCGGCCGTTTGCACCTGTGGAGCACAATCAACACGAACAACTACTTCATGGACCTGAAAGAGCTATCTGAGAGCGATCAGAATCTAGTGATGAGCGAGATACAGAAACTTGGAGAGTGAATGAAGAAATGAAAGCAACACAGTACGTGATAAGGGATAAGGACCTGCACCCGATAGGTGTAGCGAAGTTCCACCTGCGCGAAGAACCTGACGGCACGGGACTCCTCATAATAAACGCGAACAGGATAATCCACCTCAACAAGACCGCCACCGACCACATACGCCTTGTGCTCGAGGGCATTGGAACAGAAGAAGCAATCAACCAACTGACCAGGAAGTACAAAGCGAAGCGCGAAGAGATCGCTAAGCACCATGAGCACATACTTGTCGCACTGGACGTCATGTCAAAGACGGACAAGATAGATCCAATGATCCTGGGCATCGGGAGAGAAACCTCACCCATTACTGAATACTCAGCACCAATGAGAATGGACCTCGCGCTGACCTACAGATGCAACAACCTGTGCAAACACTGCTACGCCTCGAGCGCCCGCGAGACAAAGGAACTCACCACCAACCAATGGAAGACCATCCTACAGAAAGTCTTCGACGCTCAGATCCCCCAGGTAAGCTTCACCGGTGGAGAGGCCACCCTACGCCCAGACCTTGAAGAACTCATCAGAACAGCACAGGACACAGGACTCGTGAGCGGACTGATAACAAACGGAAGACGCCTAGCCAACATGGAGTACACCAAACAACTTTACAAGGCAGGACTTGACTTCGTCCAAATCACACTCGAATCAGACCGCCCCGACGTCCACGAATTAATAACCTGCACACCAAACAGCTTCAAACAGACAGTCCAGGGAATAAAGAACTGCATAGAGGTCGGAATATACACGTCAACCAACACAACCCTCTGCCCCTACAACATCGACCATGCCATGGACCTAGTAAGGTTCCTAAACGGCCTCGGGCTGAAGAACTTAGCGATGAACGCCCTAATCTACAGCGGCAGAGGCAAAGCAGTTGAAAAAGAATTCTCTGTACCAACCGAACTGCTAGCGAAAACACTTGACGACGTCAAACACCTAGCCAACTACCTCGGAATGAACTTCATATGGTACTCACCAACACGATACTGCGAGATAAACCCAGTCAAGATGGGTCTCGGACTCAAGTTCTGCTCAGCCTGCAGAACAAACATGGCCATCGAACCGGACGGCACAGTGCTACCCTGCCAGAGCTGGTTCAAGAGCGTGGGCAACATACTCACCGACCCATGGGAGAAAATCTGGAACAACGACCTATGCAAATACATACGAAAGCGCGGCTGGATGGACGCCGCCAAAGGCCCGAACGGTGAATCATGCGCAACCTGCATGTGGGGACACCTGTGCGGCGCCGCCTGCCCCCTCGAACCCGACAAGAAACGAATACTACACACGGAGTGCACCATCAGTTGAAAAACCAAACCGAAACCTTTTTCTCTAACCCCACACAGTTAAATACTGGTAAAAGAATGAAGTAAAAAGGAGGGAAAAACGAAAATGCCAATATTGTGGCGAAAGCTCAAAGAAACGATTTCTGCCAAACTGAACGCAATACTAAACGCGTCAGCCAGCCCAGAGGAAAAACTCAACCTCGTCGACGAGAAATTCCGCGAGCAGATCGGCTACATGCAGTCCGGCCTCACTGAAATGAAAACCGGCCTCAACCTAGCCATAGTCAAACGTGACAACATAGTCAACGACCTCAAGAAGAACGATGACCACGTCATGGTCGCACTCAATAACAACCGTGAAGACCTCGCGAGAGAACTACTGGCCCGCAAAGCACCAATCCAGGCCAGTGTTGACAACCTCAATACAAGGATAACTGACCTCGACTCCCGCGTCAAGACAATGGAAACCAACCGCGACCGACTAGTAGTTCAGTACAATCAATTCCAAGCCCAGAAGGCCGAGATGGTTGGAAGATTCCGCGCAGCCAAAGCTGAGACAGGCGCCTACGGAATGATCACCGGCATCGGCACCAAGATGGACGAGATCAAGGGCGACATGACTCATGCAATGGATGAAACGGACGAACTCGAGGCCCGCGCAAGCGCACTCAGGGACATGACCGGATTCGGAACAGTCTTCGACACCGGCTACACTGACAGCGTAACAAAGCAGGTTGAAGAACTCAAACAGAGCGCACAGGTCGATGCTGAGCTAGCCAAATTCAAAGCAAAAATAGCAGGGAAGCCAAAGTAACAACACCCTTTGACTTCTCCCCCAACATTTCTAGGAGAACCCCGTGAATGAGAACAGCAAGAGTAATAATCTACGCTGCAGCAGTAGTGCTCTTACTTTTTGGTTTCATATGGCTCATAGGAGCAATCTTCGCCCTGATCCGCCTACTAGTAGGCCTCATCATGCTCGGCACCGCAGCAGCCCTAGTGTACCTCGCAACATTCTGGATCACTGAACCAACACCCCTCACCGACTATGAGAGCCAAGTCTCAAGCCTAGCACGCAAACTCCACGGCCAACTCACAGTAGCAAGAGTCGTAGCTGACCTAGACATTCCAACCGACATAGCAAAACGAGTACTCAACAACATGGCCCGCAAGGGCGTGTGCCACCCCGACCTGCAAAGGTTCGGAGATGACTACGCAGACACGTTCACGTTCCCTGAATTCACGAAGAAAACGCCGTAACCTAGCATTCTTATTCCGTAATGCTCACAACGTACCCGCTTGGACACTTCAACGTTTTACTCCGTACTAGGTGCGCTCTTGCCCGAGTCCTGATAGGCAGTCCCATCTTGCTGTACGGAATAAGCATCTCGTGCGCACGGTTGTGGTTGCCACCAATCCACTTCAACCTAACGTTCTTCACGGCCAACAGGTAGAGTATTCGCCCCATGATTGACCTAACCCATTGATGATTGGGCCTCTTGAGAAAGTCAGGCTTAGCAATCATGCCCAGCACAGCACTTGAATCCACATGAATCCTTAGCTCATCCGCGTCCACGTTCTCCAGTGCAGTCAGCAGGGCCTGAGCTTCTGCGCACATCGCGTTGCGCCCCCTGTTCCTGCAAACACTTTCCAGTCGTCCAATTGTGCCCTGCCCACCATCAGTAACATACGCGTAGTAGCCGTTACCGTTCCCATCCGCCCAAACTTCAACTACACTTTTTCCAGTCAATACCTTTTTCTCCCTTTTGATGGAGAGCATGGTTCGGCGGGGTTACCCCCTGTCTAATGGAGTAAAGACAACCTTCCAGTTACCGTGTCGATCCTTTCGGATGGGGCAGGGCCAATTCCTATAGCAGTCACAGTATCGGGTGGGAGCTCGGTTAACCCGAAATCTATTACTGTGGCCACAGGCAGTTTCTCTCTTTCTGCTTCTTCCTTCAGCCGTAACAGCTCTTCCAGTGATTGCACCTTTAGCACAATCTTTCTGTAACCCTCATTGAACCAGTCGTAAAACCATTGCTCATCAAGGCGCTTCGTCGCATCAATGGCAAGCTCGGAAGCGTGAGCAACCTGAACCGCTAACTTCCCTTTGCTGAGATCTAAGTCTGCACGTACGACAATCACCTGCTTGTACCTGAACACTCTTTGCATCTCTCAATCACACAACCACAACAGTACTCCGTCCCATAAAAACTTTTGGTGCAAGCCACCCTTGCCAGCAACTGGCGGGGGCAGGCGTATTAGAATTGCAGGTGACGCGTCTTTTCAATGCACTCCTTGCATGCCAAGTCAACGGCAGTGTTCTCGCTGGCATCAACGTAACTCTTGCGATAGATGTATGGTGCATCACCAAACTTCTTGTGACAGAAATCACAGCGTTCGTGAGTTGAGAATGTGGGAGAAAACCGTTTCTCCCAGGGCCAATAGGGTTCATCTGGATGACTGTTCATACCCATATCTCCATAGACTCTATGTTCGTGCTGCCAAGTATTTATGCGTTTACAGTAGCAAAAGCTTTAAGTCATCTAAACCTAAGACTTCTGAGGAAGAGCAACATGCCTGAGAGCAACGTGATCAAGGTCACCGTGAACAAAAAGCAGCACAGAGTAAGGACGGCAAAGGACAGGGACGGCTGGATCGTCGCAGAATGTCTAGACGTCAAGGGCGCCCACACGCAGGGTAAGAATTTGAGAGAAGCCACCAAGAACATCAAGGAAGCAATCGAGCTCGTGTTGGAAGTAATAGAAGAGGAAAAAGCAAAGAAAGCGTAACCGCTTGAAGCCTCGAGTTGGGAAATGTACCTTGAGTGATGATTGGACCGAACGTGTCTTCGACGTGACGGGAAAACTTGTCATCGATTACCGTGCAAGAGACTGGTGTAAGCTACCCTACCCCGGACATCCGCACGGGTGTCCTAACTATGAAAAGCGTTCAGTCTGCCCACCACAGGCCCCGAGGATCGAACATTGGTTAGACCTCTCACAACCACACTGGTTGGTCATGGTTCGCTTTGACCTAGCCACGTTTGCACTTGGAATGAAACAGAAACATCCGGGATGGTCGGAAAAACAGTGCCGCTGCCTCCTATACTGGCAATCCGGCCTTAGAGCAAAACTTCTTACCACGTGCAAGCGCTTTCAACAAGCCCATCCGGGAAGCGTGCTCACGCTGCTTCCAGAGGCCATGGGAGTTCATGTGATGAACACCGCACGAAAGCTGAACGTACCGATTCGGCCAAGACTTAGGGATGTGGTATACAAAGTCGCCCTGGTCGGATATTCTCCCTCTAGTGCTTCACGGTCTGCGCTTCAGTGGGAGAATGTGCTTCACAGCTAGCATTTCCGTGAGCTGCTCGAGTTCCTCGTTAGCTATGCGCTGCTGCCAAGGGTCAAAGTTACCGATCTCGCAGAGACTCCTGATCAGGCGCACACTATCGTTCAGGTGCTTGACGATGTCACCGGACTCGTACGCTTCACCGTTGAAGAGTCTTGACTGTCTAGCAGACCAGTCCCCGGGCTGATCCGCGCCGGGCACAAAACATGGAATGTACTCTTCCAGGCTGACCCTGTCGATTGTGCCCCCAAGCTTTTGGACCATGTGAATTTTCTGCCAGCACGCCTCATCCACCCCGTAGAGGGGCATGTCATAGTTGTTCACCGCCAGGGCCGTTAGGTTTCCCATCGGAAAAGCGAACAGCGGTATCCCATGCTTCTTAGCAACCTCATGCAGCACGGTGAGACCGTGCTCTGCGATGAACCCGTACAGTATCCACTTTTCGATCTCGCACCCCGTTTCTTCACAGTGCCTCAGCGCAACCTCAATGCTGACCTCTCCCGACCTTCCACTCGCAACCGTGTCCTGCATCACCAACGTGACCTTCTTGTTTCTTGGAAACTCCGCAAAATCCTCATGAACCAGTTTGATCTCACGTTGTACCAACCCATCGTGATCCCGGTACGACTTGTGGGTGTACCTGGGACGAACGTACACCGTGCGATACGCTTGCTTCAGAAACCTCGACGCCACGTCCTGTAACCCGTAGCCAGGAGCAGCACGCAGAATCTGTTCAAGAACTACCGCGCGCCCACTGTCATCCCTTCGAATGTCTGCCAGTTCAATCATCACCGGGAATGCTTCCATTGCGGCTGCGCGGGCCACATCTTCCAACGGTTCACCAACAAGGTGGGGAAAACACGCGATGTTCCTCGCCATGGGTGTATCAACGATGAACACGGAAAGCCCCTCTCGCTCCACCCTGAAGACCCTCGTCTTCTGCCCAACCTTCGCTTTTTTCAACACAACCCGTTCGGTCGAGTCAACGTTGATCCCGTACTTTTGAACAATTCGGTCAACCACTTTTTTGTCCAGTTCATGCCACACAGAGATCCCCTCTACTTAAAGAAGTAGCTCCCCCATAAAAGCGTTTGTAAAGACAAACTTGGAGAAAGCTTTAAATTGATTGCAATAGAATCATGTTCAGGTGTCAGCTACGCCCCAACACTACGAAATCAAGACACGACAACTAGGGTTGGGCAATGGAAATTTTGAACAAGGAGAACCATGACATGTGTGAATGCGACGATGAAAGACCTGATAAGGAAGAACCCGCTGATTGCGGTTGCACATGTGAAAACTGCCTAGAAGGAGATCATGATAACTGCGAAGGAGAAGATCCGTGTGACTGGACCACAGACATGGAAGTCGAAGAAGACGTCAACTGGTGAACTACTGCACGACTGAAAGTTGCGGGTTAGCTTACCTGGGAATGACTACTCGGGGGTTATATGCGCCGGGTGGCCTGAGTGGTGTGCTAACCATAACGGGTTTGTAGTAGAGCTCAACCCGTAAAGTCCCGTTATCGGTATCAGCCAACAAATTCTCTGGTGTGGTCTTTAGAAGATTAATCGCTACACTTGCTTCCTCGCGCAGCTCAATGGCTTCTATTGCTCCCACTAAGGGAACGAGCCGCAGAGCGTATGCCTGGTAGTCATCATTGTCATCTATTGTGTATGGAAAGTTTTGAAATTGAACATCAAACCTCGTGTTTGGCGACGTAGTCAATGTGAGTTACCACCGACTGAAAGTCGGGTGGCTTCCTGCTTCTACCACAGGACTTGCCGAGACGCCAGAAATACTATTGAAGTATTCCAGCATCTCGATAGAGGTCTTTGTGTCCACAGGCGTCGATT